>WBZL01000316.1_pt1 | contig 53136 bp, 47 predicted proteins | sample 5204291 | NCBI WGS metagenome assembly WBZL01 (sample SAMN12344345, study PRJNA552823) | activated sludge metagenome | biome: Activated sludge suspended growth; feature: Nitrification reactor; material: Wastewater; isolation source: activated sludge from nitrification reactor of wastewater... | reverse complement strand
CGAAGGGCAGGTCGGCGAAAGCCACGTTCAGGATCACCACCCGCTCGTGCAGGCTCTTGAAGTGCTTGAGGCTGTGCAGCAGGGCGTGGGGAACCTGGTCCGGGTGGGGCGTGAGGAAGACGGCGGTGCCGGGGATGACGGGCATGTCGGACTGGCCGAGGCTCTCGACGAAGGCCGCCAGGGGCAGGGCGTCCCGGTCCCGGCGCTCCTTGAGCAGTTCCCGGCCGCGCTTCCATGTGGTCATGAACAGGAAGACCAGCGCCGCGAAGGCCAGGGGGAACCAGCCGCCGTCGGCGAACTTGAGGATATTGGCGGAGAAGAAGCCCAGGTCTACCGCCAGGAATGCGCCCAGGATCAGGCCGCCCCGTACCGGTCCCCAGCCCCAGAGCCGGCGCGCCACCACGTAGACCAGCAGAGTGGTGATGATCATGGTGCCGGTGACGGCGATGCCGTAGGCGGAGGCCAGTCGGGTGGAGGAACCGAAAGCCAGCACCAGGGCCGCCACGGCGATAAACAGGGCCCAGTTCACGCCGGGCAGGTAGATCTGGCCGCGCTCCCGGTGGGAAGTGTGCTGTACCCGCATGCGTGGCGCGTAGCCGAGCTGGATGGCCTGGTGGGTGATGGAATAGGCGCCGGAGATGACGGCCTGGGAGGCGATGACGGTGGCGGCGGTGGCCAGGGCCACCAGGGGGTAGAGGGCCCAGTCCGGCGCCAGGTGATAGAAGGGGTGGGCGATGGCCTCCGGCCGGGTCAGCAGCAGGGCGCCCTGGCCGAAGTAGTTCAGGGTCAGGGCCGGCAGCACCAGGCCCAGCCAGGCCAGGCGCACGGGTTTGCGCCCGAAGTGGCCCATGTCCGCGTACAGGGTTTCCGCGCCGGTCACGGCCAGCACCACCGCGCCCAGGGAGAAGAAGGCCAGCCCGGGATGGGCCTGGAAGAAGAACACGGCATGGTGCGGCGAGAGGGCGAACAACACCTGGGGGGCCGCCAGGATGTTGAGGATGCCCAGGGCCGCCAGGACCAGGAACCAGACGCCGGTGATGGGGCCGAACAGGGCGCCCACCCGGCCGGTGCCCTGCTTCTGCACCGCGAACAGGCCCAGCAGCACGCCCAGGGTGATGGGCACCACCCAGGGTTTGAACACGGGCGTGGCGATCTCCAGGCCTTCCACGGCGGAGAGCACGGAAATGGCCGGGGTGATGACGCCATCGCCGTAGAACAGGGCGGCGCCGAACAGGCCCAGCAGCATGAGGGCGCGGGCCTGGCGGGCGTTTTCCGTGCAGCGTTGCACCAGGGCCATGAGGGCCATGATGCCGCCCTCGCCCTGGTTGTCGGCGCGCATGATGAAGGCGGCGTATTTCACCGACACCACCCCCACCAGGGACCAGAAGATCAGGGACAGGATGCCCAGGATGTTGTCCGGGGTGATGGGCACCGGATGGTGGGCGCCTCCGAACACCTCCTTCATGGCGTAGAGGGGGCTGGTGCCGATGTCGCCGTAGACCACGCCGAGGGCGGCCAGGGTCAGGGCGGGAAGGCGGTTGTCGCTGTCATTGGCGTGCATGGCGGTAATCCGGAAAGGTCATCCCCCCCTTTGTAAAGGGGGGCTAGGGGGGATTTTGGCGAGGCCAGCCATGGCCCAGGTGGCGAAATCCCCCTCGATTCCCTTTATCCTCGCAAGAGGGCTTTGCAAAGGGGGAAGAAAACCAGCGTGGTGCCCGGTTGGGATGGTCATCTCACGCCTCGAACCGATACCCCACGCCCAGTTCCGTCAGCAGGTGCCGGGGCCGGGCCGGGTCGGCCTCCAGCTTGTGGCGCAGGCGACCCACGTAGATGCGCAGGTAGTGGCCGTGCCCGGCATAGCCCGGCCCCCACACCTCCGCCAGCAACTGGTGCTGGGTGAGCACCCGGCCGCGATGGGCGACCAGGGTGGTGAGCAGGTGGTATTCCCGGGGGGTGAGGTGGACCGGCTGCCCAGCCCGGGTGACGTTGCGGCGGGCCAGGTCCACTTCCACGTCGCCGAAGGAGAGCACGGCTTCGGCGGGCTCGCCGCGTTGTTCCCCCCGGCGCAGCAGGGCCCGCACCCGGGCCAGCAGTTCGGCCACGCCGAAGGGCTTGGCGATGTAGTCGTCGGCGCCGGCATCCAGGGCCGCCACCTTGTCCGCTTCCAGGCTGCGCGCGGAGAGCACGACCAGGGGCCGCTCCGACCAGGCGCGGTAGGCGCGGATGAACTCCAGGCCGTCACCGTCGGGCAGGCCCAGGTCCAGCACCACCAGGTCCGGCTTCTCGGCCGCGGCCCGCTCCAGGCCGCCGTTCACCCGATCCGCCTCCAGCACCCGGCAGCCTTCTCCCTCCAGGGCCAGGCGCACGAAGCGGCGGATATGGGGCTCGTCCTCGACGATCAGGACCGTGTTCATGCTTCCTCTTCAACGGTGGGCGGGGTGCCCAGGGGCAGGGTGAAGCGGGCGCGGGCGCCGCCTTCCGGCGGGTTGTCCAGGGTTAGCGCGCCGCCGTGGGCTTCCACGATCACCTTGCAGATGGCCAGGCCCAGGCCGACGCCGGGCTGGGCGGATTCCGCCTCGCCCCGGCTGAAGGCCTCGGCCAGGGCCGCATGGGGCGGGTAGCCGGGGCCGCCGTCGCGCACCTCCACTTCCGCGCGCTGCTCCAGCAGACGGGCGGCGATGGTGATGGGCCGGCCGGGCGGCGAATATTTCACCGCGTTGTCCAGCAGGTTGCCCAGCACCCGTTCCAACAACAGCGGATCGAATTCCAGCAGGGGCATGTCGGCGGGTAGTTCGACGGCGATGGGGTGGGCATCCAGGGCCGCTCCCAGCCACTGGATGGCCGAGCCGATGACTTCCTCCAGGGAGTGCCAGTCCTTGCGCGGTGTGACGCCGCCAGCGGAGAGGCGGGCCAGGTCGAGCAGGTTGGTGACCATGCCGGACAGGCGCAGGGCCTGGTTGCGCAGGGCCCGGGCGGTTTCCCGATGCTGTTCCGGCATGTCCGCCGGGAAGGCCAGGGTGTCGGCCAGGCCCACCAGGGCGGTGAGGGGCGTGCGCAGGTCGTGGGACAGGCTGGACAGGATGGAGGCGCGCAGGCGCTCCGAAGCCATCCGCACCTCGGTGGCCTGGGCCACTTCCACGTAATGCAGGCGTTCCAGGGTGAGGGCGGCGAGGGAGGCGACGGTGTCGAGCAGGGGCCGTTCCCGGTGCAGGGTTTCGGCGTCCATGGCGACTTCCAGCACGCCCCGGGTGCGCATGGGCGCCTTCAGCGGCAGGTAGAGCACCGCTTCGCCGCGGCCGGTGGCGCCCAGCAGTTCCAGGGGCTCCTCCCGTTGGAAGGCCCGGCGCGGCAGGGTGCTGTCCGGCAGGGTGATGCTGTCCGTTTCCATGGCCTGGAGATGGCCGTCGGCGTCGGGCAGGAACAGGCAGGCATCGGCTTTCATGGCCCCGCGCAGGAAAGCCCGCAGGATTTCCGCCACCTGGGCCGGCAGCAGCACGCCGGCCAGTTCCCGCGCCATGTCGTAGAGGGCCCGGGTACGGGTCTCCCGCTGGCGCACCTCCTCAGCCTGGGCATGGAGCCGGGCCACCATCTGGCCGGTGATGAGGGCCACCGCCAGCATGACGGCCAAGGTCACCAGGTATTGGGCATCCTCCACGGCGAAGGACAGGTGGGGCGGCACGAAGAAGAAATCGAACAGGGCGACGCACAGGAAGGCCGCCAGCAGGGCCGGTCCCTTGCCCAGGCGCAGGGCCAGCAGGAACACCACCAGCAGGAACAGCATGACGATGTTGGCCAGGTCCAGCCAGGCGGTTAGGGGTTTCGCCACCAGGGCGGCGAGGCCGCAGGCGGCGGCCGCGAGGGCGTAGCCCCGGAGCGGATGTGGTGTGACGGGAAACGGCAAGGGCATGGGTGGCGAAGACGGCATGACGGTTCACGCCGATCATGGCACCCATACCGTAAAAACGGTGTAAATGCGCCCGCCTCGGAGCCAGACCCAATCCCGGCCTGTGGCGCGATCCGCGCGCTCGCTTGTGGCGGGCCTGGGGAAGCGCGGCCGGCCCGCGCGAAAATCTCAGCGGTACAGCAGCAGCGGCGCCGTTTCCTCCCGCCAGGCGGCCTCGTCCTGGCGGGCCGGGGTGCCCAGGTCGCCGGGCAGGGCCGCGGCATCGTCCACCCACTGCCGCAGGGCCGGTCCGCCGTTGATCAGGTCGATGGCCAGGCGGTCGCGTTCGTATTCGTAGGGGAAATCCCGCCACAGCGGGTAGTCGGGGCGCAGCTTGCGCAGGGCCTTGAAGGCCAGCGCCTGGAGGCGCCAGGGGCGGAACGCGGCGTGGTCGTAGCCGCCGTCTTCCACGTGAATCTGAATGCCGGCGCAAAGCTGGCCAGCATGCTTGTGGAAGGTGGGCTCGAACCGGCATTCCCGCAGCTTGCAGCCTCGCAGCCAGTCGGGGGCGAGATGGCGCATTTCCGCCATCAGTTGGCGTGGTTCCAGGTCCGGCGCGCCGAACAGTTCCAGGGGCCGGGTGGTGCCGCGTCCTTCCGAGAGGGTGGTGCCTTCCAGCATGACCGTGCCGGCGTAGCAGCGGGCCATGGACAGGTTGGCGGCGTTGGGGCTGGGGTTGATCCATTCCCGCTCGCCCAGGGGCCAGCCGAAGCCGGGGGCGGCTTCCGGATTCCAGCCTTCCATGGCGATGACCTGGTAATCCACATCCAGCTTGAAATGCTTCACGAACCAGCGGCCCATCTCCCCCAGGGTGAGGCCATGGCGCATGGGCATGGGACCGGCGCCGACGAAGCTTTCCCAGCCGGCTTGCAGGATGGTGCCCTCCACCGGCCGGCCGGTCGGATTGGGGCGGTCCAGGACGATGACGGTCTTGCCGTGGCGGGCGGCCTCCTCCAGCACATAGAGCAGCGTGGTGATGAAGGTGTAGATGCGGCAGCCCAGGTCCTGCAGGTCCACCAGCAGCACGTCGAAGCTGTCCATCATGGCCGGGGTGGGACGGCGCACCTGGCCGTAGAGGCTGAAAACGGGAATGCCGAGCAGGGGATCCTGGTAGTCCGGCGACTCCACCATGTTGTCCTGCTTGTCGCCGCGCAGACCGTGCTGGGGGCCGAAGGCGGCGGTGAGCCGGATTTCCGGCAGGGCGGCCAGGGCATCCAGGGCGTGGTTCAGATCGGCGGTGACCGAGGCCGGATGGGCGAGCAGGGCGATGCGTTTGCCGCGCAACGGCGCGCGCAGGGAAGATTCATCGAGCAGCCGGTCGAGGCCGAATTTCATCGCGGGGCTTCCTGAAGGTCGATTTCGAGGGCGAATGTATCAGGGTGGTGGAAATCCGGCTTCCCCGGCGGGTGGCGCAGGGCCCAGTAGGACAGCCCGCCGTCCAGGTCTTCGAGCACGGCGCTCAGGCCGATGCGCAGGCGCTGGCCGGAAGGCAGCAGATCGGCGGCAAGCCGGGCCCGCAGTTCCAGTCCGTCGTGGGCCGTTTCGCTGTCGATCACCGGTGCCGAGGCGGTGTCCAGGGGGCCGCCGTGGCGATAGGCGGTGAAGTCGTAGACCTGCCATCGCCCGTCCGGCGAGAAGTTGAACTCCCGGTAGGCGGGGGTCTCCGCCCCGGCGACGAAAGCCTCGCAACAGGTATGTCGCCATAGGCCGTCCGCCCGGGCGGGGATCGGTCCCTTCGGTACCCGGATGCGGGACAGGTCGCCGGTCAGAAGGTAGTGGATGGCAAGATCCCCGCCCACCAGCCGGATGACCCGCGCCCGCAGTTCCAGGCCCGGGTGGATTCGGCAGTCGGGGTGGGGGAGCAGGATGCGCGGGGATGACATGGTGCGGCTGCGGTGCCGAGGGTTTCCTGTTTCCGGCATGGGACCCTGGAAATGCAAAAGGGCTTACTCAAGTAAGCCCTTTTGGTTTTCTGGCGCGCCCGGCAGGATTCGAACCCACGACCCCCTGGTTCGTAGCCAGGTACTCTATCCAACTGAGCTACGAGCGCGTAAAGAGCCGCGAATTATAAAGAAATCGCGACGCTTGGCAAGGCCATCAGCCTGGTGATGTCTGACGGTACGGGAATTGGCGGAGACGAAGGGATTCGAACCCTTGATGCAGTTTTTGGCCGCATGCTCCCTTAGCAGGGGAGTGCCTTCGACCTCTCGGCCACGTCTCCAAACTTTTTCCGGCGGGGCCGGGAAAAGCCGCGCAAGAATACCCGCGCGGCCTGGCTAAAGCAATGACGGGGAAGTTATGCGGCCGGGGCCTTGTCCAGTTCGAAGGCCTGGTGCAGGGCGCGCACGGCCAGTTCCATGTACTTGTCTTCCACCACCACGGAAATCTTGATTTCCGAGGTGGAGATCATCTGCAGGTTGATGTTCTCGGCGGCCAGGGTGCCGAACATCTTGCTGGCGACGCCGGCGTGGGTGCGCATGCCGATGCCGACCAGGGAGATCTTGGCGATCTTGTCGTCGCCGGTGACTTCGCGCGCGCCGATCCGGTCCTTGACCTTGTTGAGCACGTCCATCGCCTTCTTGAATTCGCCGCGGTGGACGGTGAAGGTGAAGTCGGTGGTGTTATTGGCGCCCACGTTCTGCACGATCATGTCCACGTCGATGTTGGCGTCGGCCACGGAGCCGAGGATCAGGGCGGCGATGCCGGGCTTGTCGGGCACGCCCTGTACGGTGAGCTTGGCTTCGTCGCGGTTGAAGGCGATGCCGGAGATGATGGGTTGTTCCATGCTTTCATCCTCGAAGGTGATCAGGGTGCCCTCGCCTTCATCCTCGAAGCTGGAGAGCACGCGCAATTTGACTTTGTATTTGCCGGCGAATTCGACCGAGCGGATTTGCAGGACTTTCGAGCCCAGGCTGGCCAGTTCCAGCATTTCCTCGAAGGTGATGGTGGGAAGCCGGCGGGCTTCCGGCACGATGCGCGGGTCGGTGGTGTAGACGCCGTCCACGTCGGTGTAGATCTGGCATTCGTCGGCCTTGAGCGCCGCCGCCAGGGCCACGCCGGTGGTATCGGAACCGCCCCGGCCCAGGGTGGTGATGTTGCCGGCCTGGTCCACGCCCTGGAAGCCGGCGACGACGACCACGTGGCCGCTGTCCAGCGCCGCGCGCATGGCCTGGTCGTCGATGTGCTCGATACGGGCCTTGGTGTGGGCGTCGTCGGTCAGGATGGGCACCTGCCAGCCGGTGAAGCTCCTGGCTTTCAGGCCCAGATCCTTGAGAGCCATGGCCAGAAGGGCGATGGTGACCTGTTCTCCGGTGGAAACCAGCACGTCCAGTTCGCGCGGATCCGGTTCCTTGTTGATTTCCTTGGCCAGGGCGATGAGCCGGTTGGTCTCGCCGGACATGGCGGAGAGCACCACCACCACCTGATGGCCGAGCATCTTGAATTTGGCGACCCGCTCCGCCACGTTGCGGATGCGGTCGATGGAACCCACCGAGGTGCCGCCGTACTTCTGAACGATAAGCGCCATGTTTGGAAGATTTGCACGAAAAGCAGGCATTCTACAGGAGCCGGACTTGGCGTCGCCATATCACGGCCCACATCTGGCCCCCATTGAAACTATTCTCACTCGCCCTTAGTCTTATCCCCGTTTTCAACTCGCTGTGGAGATTCCACGATGCAAACCCAATACGACAATGTAGTGCGGATGGATGGCGCCATTGCCGTCGAGCAGGCCAACAAGGTCCTGCGCAACACCTATCTGATGCTGGGCCTGACCATGATCCCGACGGTGATCGGGGCGTATTTCGGCATGAGCCTGAATTTCGCCTTCGCCGCCGAGCATCCGTTCATGTTCGCCATCGGCATGCTGGCCGTGATGATGGGCCTGTTCTTCGGCATCAACGCCACCCGCGACAGCGGCCTGGGCGTGGTCCTGCTGCTGGCGCTGACCGGCTTCATGGGCGTGATGCTGGGGCCGATCCTGCAAGTGGCGCTGAATCTGCGCAACGGCGCGGAAATCGTCGGTCTGGCGGCGGGCGGCACTGGGGCCATCTTCCTGACCCTGGCCGGCATCGCCACCACCACCAAGAAGGATTTCAGCTTCCTGGGCAAATTCCTGATGGTGGGTATCGTCCTGCTGATCCTGGCCAGCCTGGCCAACATCTTCTTCCAGATCCCGGCCCTGGCCCTGACGCTGTCGGCGGTGGCGATCCTGCTGTTCTCCGGCTTCCTGCTCTATGACGTGAGCCGGGTGGTGAACGGCGGCGAGACCAACTACGTGATGGCGACCCTGGCCATCTATCTGGACATCTACAACATCTTCGTCAACCTGCTGCAGCTGCTCATGGCCTTCATGGGCGAGCGGGACTGACGTCTGCCGGATCAACCCTGACCGGGAAGGGGTGGCACAATGCCACCCCTTTTTTATTTCCCGCCATGTCTGATACCTCTCCCCTGATCCTGACCGCCGGCGAGCCGGCCGGCATCGGCCCCGACCTGTGCGTGCTGCTGGCCCAGACGCCGCCCGCCGGGCGCATCGTCATCCTGGCGGACCGGGACGTGCTGGCGGCCCGGGCCGGCCGGCTCGGCCTGCCTTTCGCCGTGCCCGACCATGTGCCGGGCGGCGAAGCGCCCATCAGCGTGCTGCATCTGCCGGTCGCCGCGCCTGTGGAGCCGGGTGTGCTGAACGCGGCGAACGGTCGCTATGTGCTGGACACTTTGCGCCGGGCCGTGGCGGGGTGCCTGAGCGGGGAATTCGCCGGCCTGGTCACCGGGCCGGTGCACAAGGGCGTGATCAACGAGGCTGGCGTGGGCTTCACCGGCCATACCGAATTCCTGGCGGAACAGACCGGTACGTCCAGGGTGGTCATGATGCTGGCGGGTGGCGGCATGCGCGTGGCCCTGGCCACGACCCATCTGCCCCTGCGCGCGGTGACGGAGGCCATCACCCGGGACAGCCTGACGGAAATCCTGCGCATCCTCCATGACAGCCTGATGCGGGATTTCGGCCTGGCCGCGCCGCGCATCCTGGTGGCCGGGCTGAACCCCCATGCCGGCGAGGGCGGGCATCTGGGCCGGGAGGAGATCGAGGTGATCGAGCCGGTGTTGGCGCGCTTGCGGGATGAAGGCATGAATCTGCTCGGCCCCCTGCCCGCCGATACCCTGTTCCAGCGCAAGAACCTGGACGCCGCCGACGCGGTGCTGGCCATGTACCACGACCAGGGCCTGCCGGTGCTCAAGCACGCCAGCTTCGGCGAGGGGGTGAACATCACCCTGGGGCTGCCCATCATCCGGACCTCGGTGGACCACGGCACGGCCCTGGATCGGGCGGGGACCGGCAACATCGATCCGGGCAGCCTGGGTGTCGCCATCGCAACGGCCTTGTCCATGGCCAGGCACCGGACGGCGCCATGAGCCTCGCGCTGCCTCAAGCTAAGAAATCCCTCGGCCAGCACTTCTTGGTGGATAACCATTACATCCAGCGCATCGTCGCCGCCATCCGACCCCAGGCCGGCGACCGCATGGTGGAGATCGGACCCGGCCCCGGCGCCCTGACCAGGCCCTTGCTGGAAAGCCTGGGGCATCTGGATGTGGTGGAACTGGACCGGGACATGGTGGCTCGCCTGCAAGCCGAGTTTCCTTCCGGGCAATTGACCATCCATCAGGCCGACGCCCTGCGCTTTGCCTTCGGCGATCTCGGTCCGGACCTGCGCGTGGTGGGCAACCTGCCCTACAACATTTCCTCGCCCCTGCTGTTCCATCTGGCCGAATACGCCTCCGGCATCCGCGACATGTGCTTCATGCTGCAGAAGGAAGTGGTGGATCGCATGGCCGCGGCGCCGGGCACGCCGGACTATGGCCGGCTGTCGGTGATGCTCCAGGCCCGCTTCCGGGTGGACAAGCTGTTCACCGTGCCGCCGGGCGCGTTTCGGCCGCCGCCCAAGGTGGATTCGGCCATCGCGCGGTTGGCGCCCTTGCCCGAGGCGGCGGTGCCTTATCGCGAACATCGGGTGTTCGCGGAGGTGGTGGCGCGGGCCTTCGGCCAGCGTCGCAAGACCCTGCGCAATACCCTGAGGGGACTGGTGGACGAGCCCCTGTTCGCGGAACTGGGCATCGATCCGGCGCGTCGCGGGGAAACCCTGTCGGTGGCGGAATTCGCCGCCCTGGCCAATCGCCTGCCCGGCAACCAGGATCAACGCGGCGGTTAGAATCACGGCCCATGACCGAATCCCAGTTTCGCGAAGTCCCAACGCATTCGTCATCCGCCTGTTTCCATTGCGGCGAGCCGGTTCCCGCCGGCGCCCATTACCGCATCGTCTTCCAGGGCGAGTCCCGCCCCGCCTGCTGCCTGGGTTGCGAGGCGGTGGCCCAGACCATCATCGACTCCGGCAACGCGGACTATTACCGCTTGCGCACCGACCTGCCCAAGACGCCGGAAGCAGCCCTGGAGGAGTTGAAGAACCTCAAGCTCTACGACCTGCCCGAGGTGCAGGCGAGCTTCGTCAAGAGCGAGGGTGAGGTGCGCGAGGCGAGCCTGATCCTGGAGGGCATCGTCTGCGCCGCCTGCGTCTGGCTGAACGAGCGTCACCTGCACCAGTTGCCCGGCGTGCTGGCGGCGGACATCAATTTTTCCACCCGGCGGGCCCGGGTGCGCTGGGATGACGGTCGCATCCGCCTGTCCGATATCCTGAAGAGCATCCAGGACATCGGTTACCACGCCTATCCCTTCGATACCAGCCGCCAGGAGGAGTTGTTCCGCAAGGAGCGCAACACCGCCATCCGCCGCCTGGCCATCGCCGGCCTGGGCATGATGCAGGTCATGATGTACGCCGTGCCCACCTATCTGGCCCACGAAGACACCATGTCGCGCGACATCGAGGCGCTCATGCGCTTCGCCAGCATGTTGCTGACCACGCCGGTGGTGTTCTATTCCGCCCTGCCGTTCTTCCAGGGCGCCTGGCGCGATCTCAAGCTCAAGCGTGCCGGCATGGACGTGCCGGTGGCCCTGGGCGTGGGCGCCGCATTCGCCGCCAGCGTATATGGCACCCTGGTCGGCAGCGAGGAGGTGTATTTCGACTCGGTGACCATGTTCGTGTTCTTCCTGCTCACCGGCCGCTTCCTGGAGATGAATGCCCGCAAGCGTTCCGCCGAGGCGGCGGAAAGCCTGGTCAAGCTGATTCCGGCCGCGGCATTGCTGTTGCCGGGCTATCCGGAAAGCCGCCAGGATGAAACGGTGGCGGCGGTCAAGCTGACGCCGGGCGACCACGTTCTGGTGGGGCCGGGGGAGAGCTTCCCGGCCGACGGTTCGGTGGTGGAGGGGCGTTCCAGCGTGGACGAATCACTGCTCACCGGCGAATCCCATCCCGTCGCCAAACATCCCGCGAGCCTGGTGATTGGCGGCACCATCAACCTGGAAAGCCCGCTGGTGGTGAAGGTGGAAAAGGTGGGCTCGGATACGGTGCTGTCCGGCATCGTCCGCCTGCTGGATCGGGCGCTGGCGGAAAAGCCCAGGCTGGCCCAGCTGGCCGACCGGGTGGCGGGCTGGTTCGTCTTCGCGCTGCTGGCGGTGGCCGTGGCCGTGGCGGGGATCTGGTATGTCGTCGATCCCTCCCGGGCATTCTGGATCACGGTTTCCGTGCTGGTGGTGTCCTGCCCTTGCGCCCTGTCACTGGCCACCCCGGCGGCGCTCACCGCCGCCCTGGGCCGGCTCACCCGCCTGGGTTTGCTGTCCACCCGCGGCCATGCCCTGGAAACCCTGGCCCATGCCACGGATTTTGTGTTTGACAAGACCGGCACCCTGACCACCGGGGAATTCAAGTTGCTGGATGTGGAAGTCCTGCGCGGCGACCGCGAGGGGGCCCTGGCCATCGCCCGCGCCCTGGAGCAGGGCGCCACCCACCCGGTGGCGGCGGCGCTGCGCGATGCGGAACAGGAGGGCGCGCTGGACGCCGAGCAGTTGAGCTATGTCCCGGGACGCGGCGTGGAAGGCCGGGTCGAGGGGCGCGTTTACCGCCTGGGCGCGCCGGAATTCGTCAACGGCGCCCCCGAGCCGGGGCGCTTCCCCCATGGCGTGACCGTGGTCGGATTGGCCGACGCGGAGGGCGTGCTGGCCTGGTTCGCCCTGGGCGACGCGACGCGACTCCAGGCGCGGCAACTCATCGCCGATCTGAAGAGTCTGGGCGTCAGCCTGCATCTCTATTCCGGCGACCGGAGTGAGAATGTGGCGGCGCTGGCGGCCGAACTGGGCATAGCCGACGCCCACGGCGCCATGTTGCCGGAAGACAAGCTTGCCGCCGTGCGGGCGTTGCAGCGGCGCGGCGCCATCGTGGCCATGACCGGGGACGGGGTGAACGACGCGCCCGTGCTGGCCCAGGCCCAGGTCTCCATCGCCGTGGATCAGGGCGCGGAAGCGGCCCAGGCGGCGGCGGACATGGTGCTCCTGTCCAGCGAGATCGGCCGCCTGGCCGATGGCGTCCGCCTGGCGCGGCGCGCCCAGATCGTCATCAGGCAGAACCTGGGCTGGTCCGCGCTCTACAACGCCCTGGCCATTCCGGCCGCCGCCATGGGCCATGTTACGCCCTGGATGGCCGGCATCGGCATGTCGCTATCGTCCCTGCTGGTCGTGCTCAATGCCATGCGCCTGTCGCGTATCAGCAAGGCGTGAGTCCGCCACAGGGGGTCGGCATAAGGGGCCGGCACCAGGAACTGGCACCAGGAACCGACATAAGGAATTTTGATTGTGTCCAGGCCTTGTTGGGCAATACCATCGAAGCACGCATAAAGTGAATCAATGGACATCCTCTATCTTTTGATACCCCTGAGTCTGGTTTTTGTCGCGGCGATCGCCGTGGTTTTTCTCTGGGCGGTCAAGAGCGGGCAGTTTGAGGATATGGAGGGCCCGGCGCATCGAATTCTGATGGACGACGAGTATCCCGCTCCGCCCGAAAATCTACGCGAGATCACAAAAACAAATAATGGCGACGATTGACATAAGTCAAGCGCCTATTTAGGATTTCGATGTCGTTTATACGGCATTCATTTTTTAGACCCAGCCTGAAATGCTCAAGGAGACCCGTATGGAAGCAACATACAACTACAAGGTCGTCCGCCAGTTCGCCATCATGACGGTCGTATGGGGAATTGTCGGGATGCTGGTGGGCGTCATCATTGCCGCTCAGCTCATCTGGCCCACGTTAACCGAAGCTCTGGGACCCCTGGCTCCCTACCTTTCATACGGGCGTCTGCGTCCGTTGCATACCAACGCGGTGATTTTCGCCTTCGGTGGTTCCGCGTTGTTCGCCACCTCGCTGTACATCGTCCAGCGTACCTGTCAGACCCGGTTGTTGTCGGACGGGCTCGCGGGCTTCGTGTTCTGGGGTTGGCAACTGGTCATCCTGCTGGCTGCGGTCACGCTGCCGATGGGGTTCACCTCCTCCAAGGAATATGCCGAGCTGGAATGGCCCATCGACATCCTCATCACCGTGGTGTGGGTGGCCTACGCCGTGCTGTTCTTCGGCACCATCGTGATGCGCAAAACCAAGCACATCTACGTGGCCAACTGGTTCTTCGGCGCCTACATCGTCACCATCGCCCTGCTGCACGTGGTCAACAACATCGAGCTGCCCATCGCCCTGTCCGGCGGCGGCTGGATGAAGTCCTACTCCGCCTATTCCGGGGTGCACGACGCCATGGTGCAGTGGTGGTATGGCCACAACGCGGTGGGCTTCTTCCTGACCACCGCCTTCCTGGGCATGATGTATTACTTCATTCCCAAGCAGGCCGGCCGTCCGATCTTCTCCTACCGCCTGTCCATCGTGCACTTCTGGGCGCTGAACTTCATCTACATGTGGGCCGGCCCCCACCACCTGATGTACACCGCGCTGCCCGACTGGGCCCAATCCCTGGGTATGGTGTTTTCTCTGATGCTGCTGGCGCCCTCCTGGGGCGGCATGATGAACGGCATCATGACCCTGTCCGGCGCCTGGCATAAGCTGCGCACCGATCCCATCCTGAAGTTCCTGATCACCGCCATGTCCTTCTACGGCATGTCGACCTTCGAGGGACCGATGATGTCGGTGAAGACCGTGAACGCCCTGTCCCACTACACCGAATGGACCATCGGTCACGTGCACTCCGGCGCCCTGGGCTGGGTGGCGATGATCTCCATCGGTTCCCTGTATCACCTCATCCCGCGCCTGTTCGGCCGTGAAGAAATGTACAGCACCCGTCTGATCAACGTTCACTTCTGGTGGTCCACCATCGGCGTCGTGCTCTACATCGCCGCTCTGTGGATCGCCGGCGTGGCGCAAGGTCTGATGTGGCGCGCCACCAACGCGGACGGCACGCTGACCTACAGCTTCGCCCAGTCCGTAAACGCCATGTACCCCTTCTACACGATTCGCCTGATCGGCGGCACCATGTTCTTCGCCGGCATGCTGCTGATGGCCTACAACGTGTGGAAAACCGTCGCCGCGGGCAAGGCCGTCAACGACGCCCGTATCCCCGAAGCCGTCGCGGCTTAACGGACAAGGAGACAAGCTATGTTTTCGCACAAGGCTCTTGAAAAGAACATCGGCTGGCTGATGGTCCTGACCTTCCTGGTCGTGTCCATTGGCGGTCTGGTCCAGATCGTGCCGCTGTTCTTCCAGAAATCCACCACGCAGCCCGTGGAGGGGCTCAAGCCCTACAACGCGCTGCAATTGACCGGCCGCGACATTTACATCCGCGAGGGTTGCGTGGGCTGCCACTCCCAGATGGTGCGCCCCTTCCGCGCCGAAACGGAACGCTATGGCCACTTCTCGGTGGCGGGCGAGTTCATTTATGACCGTCCGTTCCTGTGGGGTTCCAAGCGCACCGGGCCGGATCTGCACCGCGTCGGCGGACGGTATTCCGATGACTGGCATTACACCCACATGATGAACCCCCGTGACGTGGTGCCCGAGTCCAACATGCCGGCCTACCCCTGGCTGGCCGACACGCCGGCGGACGCGTCCGAGATCCAGGCCAAGATGAAGACTTTGAACATCGTCGGTCACGGCTACACGGAGCAGGAGATCGCCGAGGCCCCCGCCATGCTGGAAGGCAAGACGGAAATGGACGCGATCATCGCCTACCTGCAAGTGCTGGGCACTTCCGCCCCGAAGGCCAAGTGACATGGACGCCGGCATCCTCGGCTCCGTCGTGACCGTCCTGTTCTTCATCCTGTTCGTCGCCATCATCTGGTGGGCCTTCCACCGCGAGAACAAGGGCAAGTTCGAGGACGCCGCCAACCTCCCGTTCCAGGAGGATGCGGACGATGCCCGCGATGCCGGCAAACGCCTCACCGACTAGGAGACATTCAAAATGACCGATTTCGCAGGATCAGACTTTTTGAGTGAGTTCTGGCATTACTACATTGCCGCGCTCACCGTTTTTGGCATCGTCTTTTCCCTCTGGCTGCTCAAGAGCCAGACCACCCAGAAACTCGCCGAGGGCGAACAGGCCGAAGTCATGGCGCCGACCTGGGACGGCGACCTGCAGGAGCTCAACAATCCGCTGCCACGCTGGTGGATGTGGATGTTCTATGCCCTGATCGTCTTCGGCATCGTCTATCTCGTGCTCTATCCCGGTTTCGGCAAGTACGCCGGCACGCTGGGCTGGAGTTCCTACCAGGAGTGGAAGGACGACAAGGACGCGGTGGATGCCGAGTTCGAGAAGGTCATGGCGCCGTTCAAGTCCCAGGATCTGATGGCGGTCGCCGCCGACCCGAAGGCCAGGGAGATGGGTCAGAACCTGTTCATGACCTACTGCTCCCAGTGTCATGGCTCCGGCGGCCAGGGCGGCAAGGGCTTCCCCAATCTGGCCGACAATCTCTGGCTGTTCGGGGGCACCCCCGACGACGTGAAGTCCAGCATCGCCAACGGCCGCGTCGGCGAGATGCCCGGCGGCATGGCGGGCGACGAGCGGGGCGCCAGGGAAGTGGCCAACTATGTGTTGTCCCTGGGCGGCAAGCCCCACGATGCGGCCCTGGCCGCCGCGGGAAAGGAAAAGTACGCGGCCTGCGCGGGCTGCCATGGCGAGGATGGCAAGGGCATGAATGCCGCCGGTTTCCCCAACCTGGTTGACGACGCCTGGCAGTACGGTGGCAGCGTGGAAGCGATCACCGAAAGCATCGTCAAGGGCCGCAAGGGTGGCATGCCCGCCCAGCTGGAAGCCCTGGGCGAGGCCAAGGTGCATCTCCTGAGCGCCTATGTCTGGGGACTGGGCGGCGGGGTCAAGCCCACCGCACCGGCGCCGGTCGAGGCCGCTTCGGCCGAGGCGGCCGCGCCGGCCGCCAACTAGGCGCCCGCGGTTCCGGGGCTGACCCGCCGGTCGGCCCCGGAAGCCAGCCCGACTTCCCGGAGTGGGCTGGCTTCCGGAACGGAAAGCGCCCGGGATGGGCTCCGTCCGCGCCGCATCGTGGCGCCGGGATAGAAACGACCGGGGATACCCGGTGGTTTTCAGTTGAGAGAGGTATGTCGTGTCCGAACACAAGCCTGTGGACATCCCCATCATCAAGAATGCCGGGGGCGAGACGGAGCAATCGCTGTATGCCGTCCACGAGAAAATCTATCCACGCGCGGTAAGCGGCGTTTTCAATTACTGGCGCGTGGCGCTGGTGGTCTTCACGCAGCTGATTTTCTACGGGCTGCCCTGGATTACCTGGAACGATCGCCAGGCGGTCCTGTTCGATCTGGGCGCGCGCAAGTTCTTCCTGTTCGACTGGGTGTTCTGGCCCCAGGACTTCATCTGGTTCGCGGTCATCCTGATTCTCTCGGCCCTGGGCCTGTTCCTGTTCACCGCCATCGCCGGGCGCCTCTGGTGCGGCTATGCCTGCCCCCAGACGGTCTACACGGAACTGTTCATGTGGATCGAGAACTGGATCGAGGGCGACTACAAGCAGCAGAAAAAACTCAATGACATGCCGTGGAATGGACAGAAGATCCTCCGCCGCGGCGGCAAGCACGTGGTCTGGGTCTTGCTGTCGCTGTGGACGGGTTTCACCTTCGTGGCCTATTTCACCCCGGCCACGGTGCTCTGGCAGGAAATGCGGGAACTCTCCTTCGGCCCCTGGGAAACCTTCTGGATCTTCTTCTATGCCTTCGCCACCTGGGGGTTCGCCGGCTTCATGCGCGAGCAGGTGTGCAAGTACATGTGCCCCTACGCCCGCTTCCAGAGTGTGATGTTCGACACGGATACCCTGATCATCACCTATGACTACAAGCGCGGCGAATCGCGCGGCGCGCGCAAGAAGACGGTCGATCACAAGGCGTTGGGGCTGGGGGATTGCGTCGACTGCGGCATCTGCGTGCAGGTCTGCCCCACCGGCATCGATATCCGCAACGGCCTGCAGTACATGTGCATCGGTTGCGCCGCCTGCATCGACGCCTGCGACCAGGTCATGGACAAGATGGGCTACCCGAAGGGACTGATCCGCTACTCGACCCAGAATGCCATCGACGGGCAATACCCGGACAAGGACATTCCCAAACATGTGTTCCGTCCCCGCACCCTGTTCTATATCGCCGTGGTCGGCGTCATCACCATCGCCTTCTTCTATACCCTGGCGATGCGCATTCCGATGCGCGCGGACATCCTGCGCGACCGCCTGACCCTGTCGCGCGAGGCGGCCAACGGCCAGATCGAAAACCTCTACCAGTTGCGCATCATCAACATGGACGGCCAGCCGCATCGCTACAGCATCGCGGCCAGCGGCATCGACGGATTGCGGGTGGTCACGGGCGATCGCGTGGAGATTCCCGCCCTGGGCACGGTCAACCTCAATGTGGTGCTGAGCGCCGACCGCATGGTCCTGAAGCGGCCGAGCCAGCCGGTGATGTTCACGATCAAGGCCGAGGATGATGCCCGCATCGTGCGCGAAGCCAAATCCAGTTTCCTGAAATAGGGTGGTGAAATGATGGCGCTAGATCTCTCGACCGACCGACCCTGGTGGAAGGAGCCGATGGTCTGGCTGATCGCCGGCCTGCCGGCCACCGCCGTGATCGCCGGCTTCACCACCTACTTTATCGCCGCCCATGAACCGGACAGCCTGGTCCGGGCCGAATATCGCAAGGAAGGTTTCGCGCTGGTGGAGAAGACCACCGCGGCCGACACGCTGGCGGCCGAGTTGGGCCTCTTCGCCCGCATGACCGCGGACAACGGCAGGCTGGAGGTCACCCTGAAAGGCCGACTGTCAACGACCCCGGAACGGGTGGCGCTGACGATCATTCACCCCACCCGGGAGAGCCGGGATATCGCCCTCGTCCTGGCGCGATCGGGCGGGGGCTCCTACGGGGCGAACCTGCCGGATGTGGGCAACGGCAAGCGCATTCTGGTTCTCGAGGCGGAAGACCGGGCCTGGCGGATTACCGGTCAATGGATGGCGCCCTTCTCCGGCATGACGGAGTTGGCGGCGGTGGAAACGAATCACTCAACGCACCCCTGACGGGGCAACGATAGGAGCACGCACATGGACGCAGTCATGAGTTTGTTGTTCAACTCCCCCATCGGCCTACTGAGCCTGTTCACCATTGGTTTCATCATCGCCATGGGTCTGTTCCTCTGGGCGAAGCTGGCCAAGAAATCCCACGAAAATTAAGCGTGCTGTCTGGCGCCGGCGACGGCGCCTGGTTTCCGTTGCCGGCGCCGCGCCGGCAATTCGCTTTCCGGGGGTCCGGATTCAGGCCGCCAGGCTTCTCATGCGGACAGCAGGGTCGTGAGCTGTTGCCGGCTGGCCGGGTAGTTCTCCTTGTCCAGGAAGTCCTGCACCAGGAATTTCTCCATTTGCGGATACAGGCCGATGGCCTCGTCGAGCTGGGGGTCGTTGCCGCGCGCGTAGGCGCCGATGGTGATCAGGTCGCGGCTGCGCTGGTAGCGGGCATACAGGGCCCGGAAGCGGCGCACCTGCTCCAGGTTTTCCTTGGGCAGCAGTTCGGTGATGGCGCGCGAGACCGAGGCCTCGATGTCGATGGCCGGATAGTGGCCCTGGTCCGCCAGTTGCCGCGACAACACGATGTGCCCGTCCAGGATGGCGCGGGCGGCGTCCGCCACCGGATCCTGCTGGTCGTCCCCTTCCATGAGCACGGTATAGAAGGCGGTGATGGAGCCGCCTTCCTTGCGGCCATTGCCCGCCCGCTCGACGAGTTGCGGCAGCTTGGCGAACACCGATGGCGGGTAGCCCTTGGTGGCCGGCGGCTCGCCCACGGCCAAGGCGATTTCCCGCTGGGCCTGGGCGAAGCGCGTGAGGGAGTCCATGATCAACAGCACATGCAATCCCTGGTCGCGGAAATGCTCGGCGATGGAGGTGGCATAGGCGGCGCCGTGCAAGCGCAACAAGGGCGGCGAGTCGGCCGGGGCGGCGACCACGGCGGCGCGTTTCAGCCCTTCCTCGCCGAGGATGTTCTCGATGAAATCCTTGACCTCGCGGCCGCGCTCGCCGATAAGGCCGACCACCACCACATCGGCCGCGGTATAACGGGCCATCATGCCCAGCAACATGGATTTGCCCACGCCGCTGCCGGCGAACAGGCCCATGCGCTGGCCACGCCCCACGGTAAGCAAGGCATTGATGGCGCGGACCCCCACGTCAAGCACGTCCTTGATGGGTTCCCGTTCCATGGGATTGAATGGCCGGGAATGGAGCGGCGCCCGACGCGAGGTTTCCAGCGCACCCAAACGATCAAGCGGGCGACCGGCGCCATCGATCACGCGACCAAGCAACTCGGGTCCGACGGCAACCTGCCGAATGCGATCCTCGATCCGGCGTCGGCGGTAATAGGGCCTGTTGATACGGGGCGGTTCGAAACCACACACCGCCGCCATTTCCACCGTGGCCCCGGGGCCGAGGCCATAGACGTCGGTGGAAGGCATGAGAAACAGGCGCTCGCCGGAAAACCCGACCACTTCGGCGTCCACCTGCTGCCCGCCGGACATGGCCACGCGGCAGGAAACGCCGGTGGCCAGCTTGAGCCCGGAGGCCTCCATGATCAATCCGGCGACCCGGGTGAGGCGGCCGGTGGTGCGCCAGGGCGTGATCAGGCAGACGGCTTCCTGGCAGTCGCGGAGATAGGCGAGCAGCGGTTCGGTTGGCGTCAGCTCAACCATGAGTCGTCGTCAACGCCCAGGCATTCGGTGATCTCCCGCCAGCGTGTCCGCAGGCTGCCATCCATTTCGCTGTGGGTGCTTTCCAGGCGAAAGCCGCCGGGTTCAAGCTGGGGATCGGAGACGACCTTCCAGGACAGGTGGCCGTGTTCCTGGGCCAGCCATTCCCGCACCAGCTCCACATGGTCCGGGTGGGCGACGATCTTGTGGTGGCCGTTGAGAACAGGTAGGGAAAGCAGGGCCTCGCGTATGGCCCCCAGGACCAGATCGGGCTTGATCTGGATGGCCTTGCGTACCACCTGCTGGGCCACGGTCAGCGCCAGGGCCAGGACTTCCCGCGCCACCTCCTCGTCCTGGCGCAGGCGGCCCGCCTCCAGGGTTTCCACCAGGGCGCGCAGCAGGCGGACCTGGTCTTCCCCATCCCTCAGTCCCGCCTCGAAGCCGGCCTTGCGGCCTTCCTCCTGGCCCAGGTCGTAGCCTTCGCGCCAGGCGGCCTGGTGCAGTTCCTCCACTTCCTGGGCGGTGGGCAGGACGACCTTCGACCCGTCGTCCGCAAGGTCGGGGTTGGCGGGGGCGGGGTGGCGGCGGCCGTCGGCCGAGGCGGTGTCCTCGAAGGCCGCGAGTTCCCAGCGCTGGTATGCCGTCAATTGTTCCTTGGGGATGACCCTGGACATGGCTCAGCCCCGCGCCGCGGACATTGGAATCCGCCCCATGGCTTATTCCACCAGGCCTTCCTCGCCACCCTTGCCGCCGAGGACGATCTGCCCCTCGTCGACCAGTTTGCGCACGATCTTGAGGATTTCCTTCTGCTCGGCCTCCACCTCCGACAGCCGCACCGGGCCCTTGGCGTCCAGATCTTCCTTGAGCGCCTCGGCGGCCCGGCTGGACATGTTCTTGAAGATGAGGTCCTTGAGTTCCTGGGAGGTTCCCTTGAGGGCGATGATCAGGGTCTCGGACTGGACCTCCCGCAGCAGCAATTGCACGGAACGGTCATCCAGATCCAGGATGTTGTCGAAGGTGAACATCTGGTCCTGGATCTTCTGGGCCAGCTCGGCGTCGTGTTCGCGGATGTTCGCCAGCACCGAGGCCTCGATGGCCCCGCCCATGTAGTTGAGGATGTCCGCCGCCGCCTTGACGCCGCCCAGGGAGCTTTTCTTGGTGACTTCGCCGCCGGACAGCAACTGGGTGAGTACCTCATTGAGTTCCCGCATGGCCATGGGCTGCACCCCTTCCAGGGTGGCGATGCGCACCATGACATCGTTGCGCAGGCGTTCCGGCAGCATGTTCAGGATTTCGCTGGCATGGTCCCGTTCCAGATGCACCATGATGGTGGCGATGATCTGGGGGTGCTCGTTGCGGATCATTTCCGCCACGCTGGCGGAGTCCAGCCATTTCAGGCTCTCGATGCCCGCGCTTTCATTGCCTTGCAGGATGCGGTCGATGAGATGGGCGGCCTTGTCGTCCCCCAGCGCCTTCTTGAGCACGGAGCGGATGTACTCGTCGGAGTCCCCCAGGCTGACCCGGCCCTCGGTTTCATCGATGAAGGACCTCAGGACGGTATCGATCTGCTCGCGGCTGACGTTGCCGATGTTGGTCATGGCCACGCCCAGCTTCTGGACTTCCTTGGGGCCCAGGTACTTGAACACCTCGGCGGCTTCCTCGTGGCCCAGCGCGAGCATCAGGATGGCGCACTCGTTGACGCTGGTGTCGCTCATTCCTTGCCCATCCATTCCTTGACGATGTCGGCCGTCACCTTGGGATTGGATTTGGTGAATTCCTTGACCTTGCCCAGGGTGTCCGTGTAGGCCTCCGCCGGGACGGCGCGGTTGGCGGCGCCGGCCTCGCCCGGGTACATGGCGCCGGTCGCGCCGGCGTGGGGGGCGGTTTCCGGTGGTTTGACCAAGTCACGCAGAAGGGGGCGCAGAACCCCGAATACGAGATAGAAAGCCAGGCCGAAAATGATCAGGTTCTTGAGCAGGGATTTCGCCATGGACACGTTGTCCGGATCCTTCCAGACCGGGATGTCGAGCTCCGCCTTGCTTTCCGTGAAGGCGGCGTTCACCACGTTTACCGTGTCGCCCCTGTCCTGGCTGAAGCCCATGGCTTCCTTGACCAGGTTGTTGATCTGGGTCAGTTCCTGAGGCGGCAGGGGCATGGGCTTGCCCGGCTGGCCTTCGGCGTCCGGGGTCGCCGCCTTGTAGTTGACCACCACGGCCACCGACAGGCGCTTGATGCGGCCGAGAGGCTCCTTGACATGACGGATGGTCTTGTCGAGCTCGAAATTGACCGTGCTTTCCTTGCGGCTGGACCCCGCCGCCACGGCGCCTTGCCCGGCGGCGCGCGCATCGGGTTCGGCATTGGGGCCGGCCTTGGGACCGGCCTTGGGACCAGCGCCAGGCCCGGCATTGGCGCCCTGGGGTGCGTTGAAGGGCGCGCTGGCGGGTCCGGGGGGCTGGTTGCTCAGCGCCCCGGGCACACCCTGGGCCTGGCCGCCAGCGCCGGTGCTGCTGTCCTCCACGGACTGTTGGCTGCGTATGGCCTGAACATCCGGCGTGGGGTTGGGCTTGTAGGTTTCGCTAGTGGCTTCGGTCTCGGAGAAATCCAGGTCGGCGCGGACCTCGGCCTTGACGTTGCCGTTGCCGACGATGGGCGCCACGATGGACTCGATGCGCTGGGCATAGTAGGTCTCCATCTGCCGGATGTAGTCCAGTTGGCTGGAATTGAGGCCGCGCATGGATTGGCTGTCGGATTTCGCCGTGAACAGGTTGCCGGACTGATCGACCACCGTCACGCTGTTGGGCGAGAGTTCCGGCACGCTGCTCGATACCAGGTGCACGATGGATTGGACCTGGCCCGGGTCCAGGGCCCGGCCCGGATGCAGATTCACCAGCACCGACGCGGTTGGGGTCTGCTTGTCGCGGATGAATACCGAGGGTTTGGGAATGGCCAGATGCACGCGCGCCGATTCGACGGGTGAAAGCGACTGGATGGTGCGCGCCAACTCGCCTTCCAGGCCCCGCTGGAAGGCGAGCTGTTCCTGGAACTGGGTCATTCCCAGCTTGGGCGAATCCATCAGCTCGAAGCCGACTCCCCCCCCCTTGGGCAGTCCCTGGGCGGCCAGCTTGAAACGCAGGTCGTAAACCTGCCCGGCGGGAACCAGCAGGGTTCCCGCCCCCTCGGTCTTGTAGGGTACGTTGAGTTGCTGGAGCGTGGCCGTGACCGAGCCCGCGTCCCGGTCGGAGAGATTGGAGAACAGTACCCGGTAATCCGGCGCGCTGGACCACAGGAACAAGCCCACGATCAGCGCGATGGATGCCGCCAGCGTCGCCGCCAGCCCCATCTTCCGGGCGGCGGGAAGCTCGTTGAAGCGGTGGGCGAAGTTGGAAAGAAGCTGCTGGGGTTGCAGGGCCATCCGTCAACCGTGCCTGATCAGACCTGCATGTTCATGATTTCCTGGTAGGCGGAAACCAGTTTGTTGCGAACCTGAACCATGGTCTGGAAGGATAGGCTGGCCTTCTGCAGGGAGAGGACCACGTCCTGAAGGTTGACATCAGGGTCGCCGGCCTCGAAGTGACGCGACAACTGCTTGGCATCCAGTTGGGCGCTGTTGACCTCGTCCACGGCGGACTTGAGCATGGCGGCGAAATCCCGGGTACCCGCTTCCTGGGGCGCGGACGTGGCGGAGGCTTGCGCCGCGACGGCACGAAGCTGGTTAACCATCTGATCGATATTGCTCATCGCACTGCCTCCTGCAACTGATTATAGGAGGTCATCTCCATCCAGAAAGCCCGCTTCACGGTACCGCTTGAGCTTGTGGCGCAAGGTGCGTTCGCTCATGTCGAGCGCTTCCGCCGTCCTGCGCCGAGAGCCATCCATGCGTTTCAAGGTGCCCAGGATGGTTTCCCGCTCCACATCCTTGAGGCCCACGTCACCCGGCAAACCCGTTTCCCTGGCCGCCACCGGCAACGCCCTGGTCGTGGACCTGGGCAGCATGAGATGGTCGGGCCCGATCTCAGCGTCGGTGGCGAGAATCATCGCGCGCTGGATCACATTTCCTAGCTCGCGGATGTTACCGGGCCAACCATACCCCGTCAATTCGGCCAATGCCGCGCCGGATATGGAGAAGCCGCCCCTTCCCACAAGCTGTTCGGAGCGTTTGAGGAAGTGGCGGGCGAGGGCGGGGATGTCGGCGGGGCGCTCTCGCAATGGCGGAATTTCCAGGGGGAAAACATTGAGCCGGTAATACAGGTCCTCGCGAAACCTCCCTTCCCGCACCCAGGCGGTCAGGTCGCGGTTCGTGGCGGCGATCACCCGCGCGTCCAGGGGTATGGCGTTGCGCCCGCCGACCCGTTCCACCTCGCGTTCCTGCAATACCCGCAGGAGTTTGGCCTGCAGGTTGAGTGGCAGTTCGGAGATCTCGTCCAGCAGGAGGGTGCCGCCATTGGCCTGTTCGAATTTTCCCGGCTGGGCGGCGGTGGCGCCGGTGAATGCGCCCTTCTCATGGCCGAAAAGGATGGATTCCAGCAGGTTCTCCGGGATGGCGGCGCAGTTCACCGCCACGAACGGCCCCTTGTGGCGGGCGGAGTGCCGATGGATGTAGCGGGCGAAAACCTCTTTGCCGACGCCGGATTCCCCGGTCAGCAACACGCTGGCCTCGCTGGCCGCCACGCGCCGGGCCAGGTCCTGCAGGGCGCGACTGGTCGGGTCTTCCGCCACCAAGCCCGACGCGGGCGCTTCTCCCGACTGGCGGAAATATCTTGCCACCGTGGCCAGCAATTGATCCGGTTCGAAGGGCTTGGGCAGGTAATCCACCGCGCCATCGCGCATGGCCTGGACCGCGCGATCGATCTGGCCATAGGCGGTCATCAGGATCACGGGCAGTTCCGGACGGCGAGCCTTGAGCGTCCGCAACAAGGCGTGGCCATCCATGCCGGGCATCTGCACATCGGTCAGCACCAGGCCGGGGTTGCCCTTGTCGAGCCAGGCCAGGGCCTGTTCCGCGTCGGCGGTGGAAATGGCGGCATAGCCGGACAACTCCAGGGTGTCGGTCAGGGCTTCCCTGAGGTCATCGTCGTCCTCCACCACGAGAACGGGCAGGGTTTCAGCCATCGCGCCGATCCAGTGACGCAAATGGCAGATACAGACTGAAGCGGCTGCCGCCTTCCGCTCTCTGGGACCATTCGACCCAGCCACCATGAACCTCGGCGACCTGGCGGACGATGGCCAGGCCCAGGCCGCTTCCCTCGCCGCGGGTGGTGAAGAAGGGTTCGAACAGGCGCTCGCGCGCCGCCTCGGGAATGCCGGCGCCGCTGTCCTCCACGTGGAAGGCGCAGAACGGGCTGCCTTCGCCGCCCACGGACAGGCTGACCTGGCCATGGGGGTCGCAGGCCTGCAGCGCGTTTTCCAGGAGGTTGATGAGGGCGCCGGAGATGGCTTGACGATCGCCCTTGAGCATCAGGCCGGCGGCGGGGGCGTCGAGACGCAGCGCGATGTGTCGCGTCGCCGCGTGGGGTTCCAGGGTCTGGGCCAGTTCTTCCACCAGGGGGGCGAGGAGAAAAACTTCCCCCGACAAGCGGGCGCCCTTGACGAACAGCAGCATGTCCTGGATCAACCGCTCCAGATAGCGCAGGCGGGACAGGGTTTTCTCCGCGAAGCGCATGCGGTCGGCGTCGGCGATCCGGGGCCGGGCCAGGTGGCCGGCATACAACAGCGCGGTGGCCAGGGGCGTGCGCAACTGATGGGCGACCTGGGCCGCCATCTCGCCCAGCGCGGAGAGACGCTCGCGCCGCGCCAGCTCGCCGTTGGCGTCCGCCAGCTCGCTGGTGAGCCGGGCGACCTGGGCCTGGAGTTCCAGGTAGGTGCCGGCGAGCATTTCGGATGTTTCGCTGAACAGGGCGAACGCCTGCCGCAACTCTTCATCCTCGTTGTGGGAGGGGGACATGGCTGGAGAGGCCGACATGGGGTGGGAATACTAAACCATCGCGGCGTTAAAGTTTTCCCGCTGCCTGCCGTAGATGGCAGGCCAAGCCAAGTGGCCCGCATCCCGGGGCCGCGACCATTCGAGGAAGACATGTCGGATCTGTTGAGACGCATTGATGCGCGTACCAAGCTTGCCGGCGCCAACAAGCTGGAAATCCTGCTTTTCACCCTGGGCACGGACGTCAGCACTGGCCGCAAGGAAACGTTCGGCATCAATGTCTTCAAGGTTCGGGAGGTGATGCGCATTCCCGAGATCACCCGCGCTCCCGATATGCCCGCCGCCGTCGAGGGCATGGTCAGCCTGCGCGGCATTCTCGTGCCAGTGGTGGATCTGGCCAAGTACATCGGCATTTCCACGGATGCGCCGCCGGCGATCATGATCGTGACCGAATACAACGGCCATACCCAGGGTTTCCTGGTGGGCGAGGTGGATACCATATTGCGCCTGGACTGGGCCGAGATGAAGGTGCCGCCCAGCATGCTCACCGCGCGCATGGGGGGGCTGGTGACCGCCGTCACGGAACTCAAGGACAGCCGGCTGGTGATGATGCTGGACGTGGAAAAGATCCTCGCGGATACCTCCCAGGTCGACGACAGCCATTTGTTCGCCACCCTGGCGCCCCTGGACAAGCCCGGTCGCACGGTGCTCTACGCGGATGATTCCTCCGTGGCGCGCAAGCAGATCGAGCGAACCCTGGAGGCTCTCAGCGTCAACGGCATCGGCGCCATCAACGGCCGCCAGGGCTGGGAAGAATTGCAGAAAATCGCCACCCAGGCCGAGATCGCGGGGCGACAGGTTGCCGACTACGTCCAGCTGGTGCTGACCGATGTGGAGATGCCGGAGATGGACGGCTACGTGCTGACCAAGAATGTGAAGTCGGACCCCCGCTTCGCCGGCATCCCGGTGCTGATGCATTCCTCCCTGTCCTCGGAAGCCAACCGCCAGCTGGGTCTTTCCGTGGGCGTCGACGAATACGTGCCCAAGTTCGAGCCCCACCGTCTGGCCGAGGTCTTGAACCGCCTGCTCAAGTAAGAAGGGGAACGGAAACACATGAATCCGCTGGAGCCCAACAAACTGCTCGATGCCGTGGATGCCCGCACCAAACTGGCGGGTTCCAACAAGATGGAGTTGCTGTTGTTCTCCCTGGGGACGCGTGAAACTTTCGGCATCAATGTGTTCAAGGTGCGGGAAGTTTCTCCCACGCCGCCCATCACCCTCACGCCCAACATGCCGGCGGGGGTCGAGGGCGTCATATCCCTGCGCGGCAGCATCATCCCGGTCATCGCCCTGGCCCGGTTCATCAAGCTGGAAGGCGCGCCCTCAGGCATCGGCGAGACCATGATCGTGACGGAATTCTCCCGCCACACCCAGGGCTTCCTGGTGCAGGACGTGGACCGCATCATCCGGGTCGATTGGGAAAAGGTGAAACCGCCGGAAAACATGCTGGCGGGGCAGGACGGCATGATCACCGCCATCACCGAGCTCGACGACGGGCGTCTGGTGTCCATCCTGGATGTGGAGCGGGTATTGGTCGAGGTCCTCGGCGAAAAAGCCATGCCGGTACTGCCCCGGCTGGAGAGCGGGCGCGATGCCACGGTGTTCTTCGCCGACGACTCCACGGTCGCGCGCAAGGAAATCGTTTCCGTGCTCGACAAGCTCGGGGTGAAATATGTTCAGGCCAACGACGGTCTGGAGGCCTGGGAAAAGCTCGTGAACATGGCCAATCGCGCCAGTTCCGAGCGAAACCCCATGAAGAATCAGGTCCAGATCATCCTGGTGGATGCGGAAATGCCGGAAATGGATGGCTATGTGCTCACCCGCAACATCAAGTCGGACAATCGTTTCGAAGGGATACCCGTGGTCATGCACTCGTCCCTTTCCTCGGAAGCCAATCGCACCATGGGCCAGCAGGTAGGCGTCGACGCCTACGTCGCCAAGTTCGACCCGGCGGTGCTGGCGGATACGCTCCTCGCATTCCTGAAGCGGTAGCCCCAATGATTACAATGACAAGGGTATCGGATAAAGGGGACTGACGATGGCCGACAAGAACATGAAATTCCTGGTGGTGGACGACTTTTCCACCATGCGCCGCATCGTGCGCAACCTGCTCAAGGAACTGGGCTACACCAACGTGGATGAGGCGGAGGATGGCTCGGTCGGATTGCAGAAACTCAAGAGCGGCAATTTCCAGTTCGTGGTGACCGACTGGAACATGCCCGTCATGACCGGCATCGAGCTGCTCAAGGCCATTCGCGCGGATGCCACCCTGAAACACCTGCCCGTGCTCATGATCACCGCCGAGGCGAAGAAGGAAAACATCGTCGAGGCCGCCCAGAGCGGCGCCTCGGGTTACATCGTGAAACCCTTCACCGCCGCTACCCTCGAGGAAAAATTGAACAAGATCTTCGAGAAATACGGGATGTGATCCGGGCGAACCGAATAAACAAGGAGCAACGATGAGCGGCGACTCCCCCGATCTGGAAGCCCTGTTCGACAGCATCGCCTTCGCGCAACCGCCCGAGCCGGAGAAGGCCGAGACCAGGCCGGGCCAGGAGGGCGATACCCCGGAACTGGAGAACCTGTTCGACAGCATTGCCCAGGCGGTGTCCCAGGGCGAGGGTGGAGGTGCCGGAGAGGGCGTCTGCCCGGAGCGGGTCTTTTCCCAGTTGGGCCAGATGACCCGCGGCTTGCATAACCTGCTGCGCGAACTGGGCTACGACAAGACGCTGGAGAAAGTCGCCAGCGCATTGCCCGACAACCGGGACCGGCTGAACTACATAGCCGCCATGACCGCCCAGGCCGCCGAGCGCGCCCTGAACGCGGCAGAGACCGCCCAGCCCATCCAGGAAAGGATGGGGGTCGCCGCGAGGGATCTCGCCGGCAAATGGGACAAGCTGTTCGACAAGCAGCTGGGTGTGGCGGAGTTCAAGGATCTGGTGCGCGACACCCGGGCCTACCTCGTCGATGTGCCGTCCCGCACCGAGGCCACCAACGCCCAGCTGATGGAAATCATCCTGGCCCAGGACTTCCAGGACCTGACCGGGCAGGTCATCAAGAAAGTCCTGGAAGCCGCCCAGAACCTGGAATCCCAGCTGTTGTCCCTGCTGATCGCGACCACGCCGGAAGACAAGCGCCAGGCCGTGGCGCCCGGCCTGCTCAATGGCCCGGTGGTGAACGCCAGCGGCCGTAGCGACGTGGTCACCAGCCAGGAGCAGGTGGATGACTTGCTGGAAAGTCTGGGTTTCTGAGATGACCACGACGCGGGCAAGCGCGGCCAGGCGGTGTTTCGCGGGCGCCCAGGCCCGGGCTGTCAGCGGGAGAGGAATATGAGCGAGTTCGCCGGAATGGAAGAACTGTTGCAGGATTTCCTGCTGGAAGCGGGGGAACTCCTGTCCCAGGTGGACAACAAGCTGGTGGACCTGGAAAAGCATCCCGAGGATCGGGAATTGCTCAACGATATCTTCCGCGGGTTTCACACCATCAAGGGCGGGGCGGGCTTCCTCAATGTGGAAAACCTGGTCACCCTCTGCCACCGCACCGAAAACCTGTTCGACAAGCTGCGCAACGGCGAGCTGCGCCTTTCCGCCGAGTTGATGGACATCATCATGGCCGCCACCGCCACGGTGCGCGACATGTTTGGCGCCCTGTCCCAAAGCGTGCAGCCCCAGGCCGCGGACGCCGCCCTGATTGGCGGGCTGGAAGCCGCGCTCGCGGGCGATCCGCCCCCGGCCAGGACGGTGGCGGCGCCCGCGCGGACGCCGGTTCCGGCACCCGTGGTGGAGGCGACGCCGGTTTCACCGCCCGTGGATACCCCCGCCGCCGCGGGCGATGACATCAATTGGGACATGCTCCACGCCGCCCTGACCGGCGCGCCCATGCCCCAGGCCGCGATGCCGGCCGAGGCGCCGGCCGCTCCGCGACCGGCGGTCGAGGCCCCGCCACCGCCGCGTCCTCCCCTGCCCGCGCCCGCCCGGGAGGCGCCACCGCCCGCCCGCTCCGCCCCGGCCAACCCGGCGCCGCCCCAGAACCTGCAGAAGGAAACCACCATCCGCATCGACACGGCGCGGCTGGATCAGGTACTCAATCTGTCGGGCGAGATCGGCCTGACCAAGAACCGTATCGCCAACCTGAAGACCCAGATCCTGCACGGACGCAACGACCAGGAAACCCTCAAGGCCCTGGACACCGCCGTCAGTCAGCTGGACCTGCTGGTATCCGATTTGCAGAACGCGGTCATGAAGACCCGCATGCAACCCATCGGCCGCCTGTTCCAGAAATACCCGCGCCTGGCCCGCGACCTGGCCCGCCAGCTGGGCAAGGACGTGGAGCTGGTGCTGTCCGGCGAGGAGACGGAACTCGACAAGACCATGATCGAGGACCTGAACGATCCCCTGGTCCACCTGGTGCGCAACGCCGTGGACCACGGCATCGAGACCGCCGAGGAGCGCGCGGCCGCCAACAAGTCGAGCAAGGCCATCGTGACCCTGTCCGCGAGCCAGGTGGGGGACCACATCTACATCGAGATTTCCGACGACGGCAAGGGCATGCGGCCCGACGTGCTGCGCCGCAAGGCGGTGGAAAAGGGGGTCATCGACGCGGAAACCGCCAATGGCCTCGACGACCGCCAGAGCCTGCACCTGGTATTCCTGCCCGGCTTTTCCACCAAGGACCAGATCTCCAACGTGTCCGGCCGAGGCGTCGGCATGGACGTGGTGAAGACCAACATCGCCAAGCTCAACGGCAAGATCGACGTCATCTCGGTGCCTGGCCAGGGCTCGACCTTCACCATTTCGCTGCCCCTGACCCTCGCCATCCTGCCGGTGCTGGTGGTGCGCCTGAACAACCAATCCTTCGCCGTGCCCCTGTCCATGGTGCGGGAGATCATCCCCATCAAGCCGGACGAGGTACAGCGCGTCTCCGGGCGGGCCACCATGGTGGTGCGCGACGAGGTGCTGCCGATCCGCAGCCTGGCCAGGCTGATCGGCTGGGAGGCCAGGCAGTCGCCGGCATTCGGTGTCCTGATGCATGCCGCCGACAGCACCTTCATCATGGCCGTGGACGGCTTCGTCGGCCGCGACGACGTGGTGATCAAGCCCCTGTCCGACATCAAGCCGAAAGGCATCGCGGGCGCCACCCTGTCCGGCGACGGCTCCATCGTGCTGGTGCTGGACATGGAGGAACTGCTGGCCAACGTCACGGCCGATACCCCCATGAGCCTGTTCACCAATATCTGACAACTCTTTTCCCGGGGAGGGGCGCCGCGCCGGCGCCGGCCCGCCCCGGGTCTCACCAGGCGCCCGCCATGAGTACCAACGCTTATATCGCCCGGCAGCCCATCGTCGATGGCAACCATCAACTGATGGCCTACGAGTTGCTGTTCCGCCATTCCGCCCAGGCCGAGAGCGCCCGCATCGAATCCGATGTGGATGCGGGCATCACGGTCATATCGAACACCTTGTGCAACATGGGGACGGACTGGCTGCTCAAGGGCAAGCTGGCCTTCGTCAACATGGAGCAGTCCATGCTGATGTCCAGTTTTTCCACCCTGCTGCCCCACAACAAGGTGGTCATCGAGGTGCTGGAAACCGTCGACGTGTCCCGGGAGGTGCTGGATCGTCTGGCCGAGCTGAAGCAGGCGGGCTACCGCTTCGCCCTGGACGACTTCCATTACCTGCCCGAGTCCGCGCCCTTGCTGCCGCTGGCAAGCTACGTGAAGCTGGACGTGTTGGCCCACTCGCCCGCCGATCTGGCGCGGATGGTCGGGCAGATCCGCAAATACCCGGTGAAACTGGTGGCGGAAAAGGTGGAAACACCGGAGCAATTCCGTCATTGCCGGCAACTGGGCTTCGATTATTTCCAGGGCTACTACTTCGCGCGCCCCGAAACCATGGTGGCCAAGATCATCAATCCGGGCCAGGCCACCGTGATCCAGTTGATGGAAAAGGTGCGCCGCGAAGCTGACATCAAGGAGCTCGAGTCCCTGTTCAAGAAGGACGTGGCGCTCACCTTCAAGCTTCTGCGCTACATCAACTCCGCCGGTTTCGGCTTGTCCTGCGAGGTCCAGTCCATCCGCCACGCGGTCAGCATCCTGGGCATGCAGCCGCTGTATCGCTGGCTCACCCTGCTGCTGGCCACGGCGGGCGGCTCGCCGACCTCCCCGGCGCTGTCGCGCACCGCGATTACCCGGGGCCGGCTGTGCGAGCTTCTGGGCAAACAAATCCTGCCCAGGGGGGATCAGGACAACCTGTTCATCGTCGGCGTGTTCTCCCTCCTGCCCGCCTTCCTGGAAATGCCCATGGAGGAGGTGCTGGAGCGGGTGGTCATCTCCGATGCGCTGGCCGATGCCCTGATGGACCACGGCGGCATCTACGGCCCCTTCCTGTCACTGGTGGAGGCGGTGGAAAGCGGTGATCAGGCCCAGTTGGAGAACCTGTCCTCGGCCCTGATGCTTTCGCCGGGCCAGGTGAGCGAGGCCCACCTGCAAGCCCTGGCCTGGGTCGAGCAACTCGGCCTGGACTGAGCCTGAAAACCTCGGCCGACCGCCGGGGCTCAGAGCATTTCCACCGTCATGGCCGCCTTGAGCATGGTCTGGGGCTGGCTGCCCCGGACCCGGTTGGTCAGCCAGACCACGCCCGCCTTCTTGATGCTCATGGGGCGGGCCTCGCCATACAGCAGCAGGCTCGCCGCCTCGCCCAGGGTGGGTTGATGGCCCACCACCAGCACCGTGCCGGTGGCATCCGGCCAGCCGGCGGCGGCCAATACGTGAACGCCGTCCGCGTTGGGCGCGATCTCCGTCACCGTCTCGTAGTGCCTGCTCAGGGCATCGGCCGTCTGGATGGCCCGCGTGGCGGGGCTCACCAGGATGCGCGTGGCTTTTGGCAGATGCGCGTTCAACCAGCCCGCCATCAGTTCCGCCTGCCTGACGCCCTTGGCGGTCAACGCCCGTTCCATATCCGGGCTGCTATCCTGGGCATCGGCATGGCGCCAGAGAATGAGATCCATCGTGTCATCGCCTTGCAAAAGGCGGGAGGATAGCCGGGTCATGTTACCAAGGCGTGAAGGTGGCGCCGCCCGTCAACGGTTGTCGCCGTCGAACAGCCCACCCAGCACGGAACCCTCGCCGGTCTGCTTGCCGCCGGCCTGGGGCGCGGCGGCGATGATGCGATTGGCCAGGCGCGACAGGGGCAGGGTTTGCAGCCAGACCTTGCCGGGACCCGTGAGCCTGGCGTGGAACAGACCCTCGCCGCCGAACAGGGCGGTCTTCACCTTGCCCACGAACTGGATGTCGAAGTCCACCGACGGCTGCATGGCGGCCAGGCAGCCGGAATCCACCCGCAGGATTTCCCCCGGGGCCAGGTTTTTCTCGGCGACGGTGCCGCCGGCGTGGAAGAACACCATGCCTTCACCCTCCAGTTTCTGCAGGATGAAGCCTTCGCCGCCGAAGAAGCCGGCGCCCAGGCGGCGCTGGAAGGCAACGCCGAGGCTGACGCCCTTGGCGGCGCAGAGGAAGGCGTCCTTCTGGCAGATCAGGGTGCCGCCGATGCGGGACAGGTCCAGCGGGATGATCTTGCCTGGATAGGGCGCGGAAAAGGCGACCCGTCGTTTGCCGTCGGCCTGGTTGGCGTAGATGGTGGTGAACAGGGATTCGCCGGTCAGCAGGCGCTTGCCCGCTCCCATCAGCTTGCCCATGAGGCCGGACTGGGAAGCGGAACCATCGCCGAAGATGGTTTCCATCTCGACGCCGTCCTGCATGAACATCATGGTGCCGGCCTCGCCGATGGCGGCTTCGCCCGGGTCCAGCTCGATTTCCACGTATTGCATGTCGTCGCCGAAGATGTCGTAGTCGATCACGTCCATGGCCAGGGTGTTCTCCTCGTCAGGTTGATTCGTCGCCAAGCATGAGAATGCGGCGGTAGCCGCCGCGGCTCATGGCCAGGGCGGCGGCCAGATCCGGGGACGGGTCGGCCAGGTCGAGGACCGGGCCGATCTCGTCCGCGAATGCGCCGGCATCCCGGGCATCCAGCAGCCTCAGCCAGAGGGTCCAGCGCGGCGCCCCCCGCTTCAGGGAGGGCGGCGGCAGGGCGCCCGATTGCGCCAGGCCGTGGCGGAGCAGGGCGAGCTCGCGCCGGGCCATGGCCAGCTGGCCATCCAGGGGCAGGCTCAAGTCGAAGCCCAGGGCGACCCGCTCCGGCGGGAGCGGGTCGATCTCGCCGGCGGTGAGCCGTTCCACCGTGAGAGGCTGTTCGCGCCAGGCCAGTTCCACCGGGAAATCCTCGGCGGGATCGATGGGAAACTTGCGGAACCCCCACTTGGCCCCCATCCAGCATTCGATCAGGACCTGATCGTTTTCGCCCGGACAGGTGTCGGCGCCACATCCGGAGATTTCGCTTTCCGCGCGCCAGGCGCGACGATCCCGTTTCCAGCGGAAGAAGTCCCGCTCCGGCGGCTTGCCGTAGTCGGCCTCCAGCTCGCGCCAGGTTGCCATGAACCAGGCGTAATCGGCGCGATAGCCCTCGCAGCGCCGCAGGAACTGCCAGGCCCAGCCGGCCGCGTCCATGCCGGCCGTGAAGCGGTAATCCTCGGCCCGGCGCCAGTCCATCAAATCGGCAGGAAGACGAAGGTGGTGGCGCTCTGGAACACGCGGCTGATGGAGCGGTTGCTCCTGTCCTCGATGAAAAGAGCCAGCGTATCCTGCAGGGCGATGAGCTTGCCGAATTCCCGCTCGAAGGACAGGTTCTGGGTCTCGCCCTCCACGCTGTTGCTGATCAGGTACTTGCCGCCGTTGCCCAGCCTGGCGCTGGACAGTTTCCATACCGCCACCTCGATGTTGCGGGCGCTGTTGTAGAACTTCTGGGCGGACAGTTCGTCCGGCAGAAAGAACTCGGTCTTGTGGTTGTAGGCCGCCATCAGCATGGTGGTCAGGGCGCTCATGAAGGCGTGGACCCGGTCGCCGGTGTAGCCCTCCAGGAAGGCCAGCTTGAAGTTCTCATCCCAGTTCAGCCTCGCCAGGGGTGATTCGGACCATTTCGTCGGCTGTTCGAACAACTTCGCGGTGGCGGCCTCGACGGACTCATGGCCTGATTTCCGGTATTCCTGAGGGTTGCGCCGGTACAGTTTTTCGGTGAGCAGCCGGAGGCTCTTGAGGAGCTCCCTCTGGGTGATCTCGGTCAGGATGTCCGCATCGTTCTTGACCAGATTGGAGACGGCAAAGCCTCGCGCCGAACTGCTGCCGTCCTTGCGCTGTATCCCCTGGTTGGCGCAGCCGGAGAGCAGGACCAGGGACAGTAGAAGAGGATAAATTTTTCGCATGGAGCGGCTCGCCCGAATTGATGGGCTCATTCTAGGAGCCTGTCGGGCTTAAAGGAAATCGGTTGCGAAAATGGCGGAACGGTCCATTTTTTCGCGCCGCCTCCTCGAGTCCGACAGGCCCCTGGCCGCGCCGCTTCCCGGCGCCAGCCGATGCCGTGGCCAGGAGGCGGCGCGGCGGCGCTGGAGTCGCCCGGGCAGGGCTATCCGGACAAGGCCATCCCAAAAAAAATTTATTTGCAAAGAAATAAGTCTGATTAGTTGGGGGGGGAGGGGGGTGCTATTCTCGCGGCCCATTCGGCTTATCAGCCTTTTCTAATCAACACGTTCTAGGAGCCCGCATGTCCCGTCTCGTGAAACCCCACGGTGGTGGCGAACTGAAGCCTTTGCTGCTCGAAGGCGCCGCCCGCGAAGCCGAACTGGCCCGTGCCCAGTCCCTGCCCAAGATCAAGATGTCTTCCCGCGAGACCGGCGACCTGATCATGATGGGCATCGGCGGCTTCACGCCCCTGGAAGGTTTCATGACCCACGCCGACTGGGCGGGCGTCTGCGACGGCTACCGCATGGCCAACGGCCTGTTCTGGCCCATCCCCGTCACCCTGTCCACCGACACCCAGACCGCCCAGTCCCTGAACCTGGGCCAGGATGTGGCCCTGGTGGACGGCGAGACCGGCGCGATCATGGGCACCATGAAGGTGACCGAGATCTACGGCATCGACAAGGGCCACGAGTGCATGCAGGTCTACAAGACCACCGACATCGCCCACCCCGGCGTCAAGATGGTCATGGACCAGGGCCCCATCAACCTGGCCGGTCCGGTCAAGGTCCTGTCCACCGGTACCTTCAAGGAAGAGTACGGCGACCAGTTCATGACCCCCGCCGAGACCCGCGCCGCCTTCGAGAAGGCCGGCTGGTCCAAGGTTGCCGCCTTCCAGACCCGCAACCCCATGCACCGCTCCCACGAGTACCTGGCCAAGATCGCCATCGAGACCATGGACGGCGTGCTGATCCACTCCCTGCTGGGTGCTCTGAAGCCGGGCGACATCCCCGCCGAGGTGCGTTCCGAGGCCATCAGCACCCTGGTGGACAACTACTTCGCCCCCAACACCGTGATCCAGGCCGGTTATCCCCTGGACATGCGCTACGCCGGCCCCCGCGAAGCCCTGCTGCACGCCCTGTTCCGCCAGAACTACGGCTGCTCCCACCTGATCGTCGGCCGCGACCACGCCGGCGTGGGCGACTACTACGGTCCCTTCGACGCCCAGAAGATCTTCGACGAGATCCCCAAGGGCTCCCTGGAGACCGTCAACATGAATATCGACTGGACCTTCTGGTGCAAGAAGTGCGGCGGCATGGCCTCCCAGCGTACCTGCCCCCACACCAAGGACGACCGCATCCTGCTGTCCGGCACCAAGGTGCGCGCCATGCTGTCCGAAGGCCAGGATCTGCCGGTGGAATTCAGCCGCCCGGAAGTCGCCAAGGTGCTGCAGAAGTATTACGCCAGCCTGAGCGCCGAGCAGAACGTCAAGATCGAACTCAAGGGCCATTCGGCCGCTTGATTAATCCGGGTCGGGCTTCGGTCCGCCCGTCATGAAATTTGGGATTCCGAGCCCGCCGGAAGCGGATTCGCGATACGCCCCCCGGCCAAGGTGGGGCTCGGAATGACTGAATGGGCCGCGTGGGAGACCGCGCGGGTTGTTAGCTAACAAGGAGTGATATCAATGCCTACGTTCGTCCGTACCGACAAGTGCGACGGCTGCAAGGGTCAGGACAAGACCGCCTGCATGTACATCTGCCCGCACGACCTGATGAAACTGGACCGTGATGGTTCCGATACCGGCCACGCCATGCGCGCCTTCAACCAGGAACCCGAGCAGTGCTGGGAATGCTATTCCTGCGTCAAGATCTGCCCGCAGCAGGCCATCGAATGCCGCCACTATGCCGACGTCGTGCCCCTGGGCGGCTCCGTGCAGCCCCTGCGCGGTTCCGACTCCATCATGTGGACCATCAAGTTCCGCAATGGCGTGCTGAAGCGCTTCAAGTTCCCCATCCGCACCACCCCCGAGGGTTCCATCGACTGCTTCGGCGGCAAGCCCATGCCCAAGCTGGCCGATATCGAGGCCATCGGTTCCTTCACCCGTGACGTCACGGGCGGCTACCGCTCCGGCAACCCCGCCGAACTGATCCGCAAGTAATCGATAAGAGGTAAGAGAAATGGCTGAATTTGGAAATCCCGACGTCATCCAGGAAGAAGTCGACATCCTGATGATTGGTGGCGGCATGGCCTGCTGTGGCGCCGCTTACGAAGTCATGCGTTGGGCCGAGGCCGCCAAGGCCGAAGCCGGCGTGGATCTGAAGATCAAGCTGGTCGACAAGGCCGCCATGGACCGCTCCGGCGCCGTGGCCCAGGGTCTGTCCGCCATCAACACCTACATCGGCGATACGCAGGATCCCGCCGATTACGCCCGCATGGTCTCCAACGACCTGATGGGCATCACCCGTGACGACCTGGCCTACGACGTGGGCCGCAACGTCGACGACTCCGTGCACCTGTTCGAAGAGTGGGGCCTGCCCATCTGGAAAACCGATGCCAACGGCGAGCGTCATGACGGCGCCGCTGCCATCGGCGAAGGCCTGCCCTCCCTGAAGGACGGTGGCAAGCCCGTGCGTTCCGGCAAGTGGCAGATCATGATCAACGGCGAATCCTACAAGTGGATCGTCGCCGAGGCCGCCAAGAAGGCCCTGGGCATGGACCGCATCGAAGAGCGCATCTTCATCGTCAAGCTCATCAACGACAAGAACGACAAGAACCGCATCGCCGGTGCCGTCGGCTTCTCCACCCGCAACCACACCCTGCACATCTACAAGGCCAAGGCCATCCTGCTGGCCGCCGGCGGCTGCGTGAACATCTTCCGTCCGCGTTCCGTGGGCGAGGGTACCGGCCGTGCCTGGTATCCCGTCTGGAACGCCGGTTCCACCTACGCCATGGCCGCCGAAGCCGGCGCCGAGCTGACCATGATGGAAAACCGCTTCGTGCCCTGCCGCTTCAAGGACGGCTACGGCCCGGTCGGTGCCTGGTTCCTGCTGTTCAAGGCCCGCGCCACCAACGGCTACGGTGAAGACTACCTGACCAAGAACAAGGCCATGCTGGACCAGTACCCCCCGTACGGCCAGGCCGCCGTTCCCGCTTCCTGCCTGCGTAACCACGTCATGCTGAAGGAAATGAAGGAAGGCCGCGGTCCGATCTGGATGGACACCGTGACCGCCCTCGGCAAGCTGCGTGAGACGCTGTCCGCTCGCGAAGTGAAGCACCTGGAAGCCGAAGCCTGGGAAGACTTCCTGGACATGTGCGTCGGCCAGTGCGGCATCTGGGTTGGCGAAAACGTCGAGCCGGAGAAGAAGAACTCCGAGCTGATGCCCACCGAGCCCTACCTGCTGGGCTCCCACTCCGGTTGCTGCGGCATCTGGGTTTCCGGCCCGACCGATCTGGGCGCTCCCACCAGCGAGGCCCTGCCCGGCGTGCCCGCCCACCTGCCTTCCGGCTGGAGCTGGGGCTATCGCGGCATGACCACCGTCAAGGGTCTGTTCACCGCCGGTGACGGCGTGGGCGCTTCCGGCCACAAGTTCTCCTCCGGTTCCCACACCGAAGGCCGCCTGGCCGCCAAGGCCATGGTCAAGTACTGCCTCGACAACAAGGATATGAAGGTCGAGTTGGACACCGCCGTCGAGGACCTGGTCGAGGACATCTACCGTCCGGTGCGCACCTACCTGGAGTTCAAGGACTACACCACCGCCATCGACGTCAACCCCAACTACATCACCCCCAAGATGCTGCAGTTCCGTCTGCAGAAGATCATGGACGAGTACGTTGCCGGTGTCGCGACCTACTACAACACCAACGACAAGATGCTGGAAGTGGCCGAGCAGAAGCTGGAAATGCTCAAGGAAGACGCCATGAAGATGCGTGCCAAGGACCTGCACGAACTGCTGCGCGCCTGGGAAAACTACCACCGCATCCTGACGGCGGAAGCCCACATGAAGCACATCCAGTTCCGCGAGGAAAGCCGTTACCCCGGCTTCTACTACCGCACCGACAAGAACTTCGTCGATGAGGAAAACTGGAAGGTGTTCGGCAACTCGATCTACGACAAGACCACCAAGAAGTGGACCAACTTCAAGCGTGCTCACGTCGATCTGGTCGACAAGTCCAAGCTGTTCAAGCCCGCCGCCCACTAAGCGGTTGACTTAGCGAAAGAGAGCCGGGCGCCCACAAGGCGCCCGGTTTTCGTTTCGGCCCGGATAACCCTGTTTCGAGCAAGCCCTACAGCGTTGATCCGCAAGGGAATTTCCTTCCGGCTCTTGCGAATGAACGTTTTCATCCCCACATGGCCGAATCCCCATTCCGGCCAGCGCGTCACGAGAGGTCACCCATGGACGATAGCCAATTCAAGAATCTCGCCGAGGAAGCTCCCTTCGAGCTCAGCCCGGTCATGCCCAACATGCTGGGCGGCGACAAGGTCATCCAGTTCCGCTGCCACAAGGACGTGGGGTGCTGGAACGCCTGCTGCGCCAACATCGATATCACCCTCACCCCCTATGACATCCTGCGCCTGAAGAACCGCCTGGAGTTGTCTTCCGGCGATTTTCTCAAGCGCTACACCGTGCCCTACGAAATGGACCAGGACGGCATGCCCGGCGTGAAGCTGCGACCCGTCGAGGGCGGCACCGCCTGCCAGTTCATGAAGCCGGAAGGCTGTGGCGTCTACGAGGACCGTCCCACCGCCTGCCGCTACTACCCGGTGGCGCTCCTGTCCATGCGCAACCAGGACGAATTCACCGACCGCACCTCCTACGCCCTGGTGCAGGAAAAGCACTGCCTGGGCCACCAGGAACCCCGCGCCCTCACCATCGACGAATACCGCCAGGAACAAGGTGTGGACGTCTACGACGAGAAGGGTCGCGGCTGGCGCCAGCTGGTGTTGAAGCGCAAATCCGCCGGGCCCGGCATCGGCAAGCCCCCCGTGGTGTCCAACCAGCTGTTCTTCATGGCCAGCTACGACGTGGACCGCTTCCGCGCCTTCGTCTCCAGCGATTCCTTCAACAAGACCTACGACGTGCCCCTGGAAGTCATGGCCACCTTGCTGGCGGACGACGAGGCCCTGCTGGAATTCGGCTACAACTTCCTCAAGCACACCCTGTTCAACGAGAAATTCCTGGAAGAACGGGACGGCGCCTACGAGGAGCGCATGGAACGCCTCAAGGCCAAGGCCGAGAAGCTGCGCGCGGAGTTCCTGGCCAACCGCGACAAGCTGGAAGACGACAAATACAGCGACCCCGGCCGGCCCGGGGATTGCGCCTGCGGGTCCAGCGATTGAACCTGGAATAAACCGGTAAGGTAGTTCGCATCGCCAAAACGAAAACGGGGGCTTGCGCCCCCGTTTTTCGTTCAGTCCTCATTAACGCCAGGCGTGCCTGCCGCCGCGCCGGTCGTCGTCATGCAGGTCTTCGCGAAGCTCGCGTCCCAGGCGGTCCAGCAGCCGGTCCAACTCGATTGCCTCGCCTCGACCCAGACGACCATCCGATTCGAAGCAACGTTCCAGCAGCTCGGTGCGGCGCAGGTCTTTCACCAGATCGTTGGCCTCGTAACGGGTCAACTGGCCGGTGCGGATGCCATGCTCGATGCGGGCCATCATGGCGCGCTGGCGCTGGTCGATGGAGTGGCTCACGCCCCATTGCGGGCCGTATCCGTATCCATGGCCGAATGCCGGGCCAGGCCCGTGGCGATCGAACGCGGGCGCGTTCACGTGGGCGTAAAAGCCGTAATTGTCGGCCTGGCTGGTGCCGGCCATGAGGCCCAGGGAAACCAGGGCTGCGGTGCTGAGGATTTTGGCGATGCGTGTGGTTTTCATGTTCGACTCCTAGATCTCGGTTGCCGGCACTCGTAATTGCCGAGCCGGTGATGTGCACTCTAGGGGTCGCTTGTAAGGCGGGCGTGTCGGAGTTGTTTGCGGTTGTAACGATGCGTTACGGCGCAAGCCCCTTTCCCGGGGACGTGCTATCCCGCCCCATCTCCGCCTTTGCCTCGAGTTCCTCCCAGCGTGCCAGCAGATCCAGGAGGGATTCCTCGATCGCCGCTGCCCGGGCATGCAACTCGGCGGAACGAACATGATCGGCGTAGATCGCCGGATCGGTCATCCGTGCCGTGACTTCGGCTTGTTCGGACTCCAGGGCCGCGATCCGTCCGGGCAGGGCCTCCAGTTCCTTCTGTTCCTTGAAGCCGAGGCCGGCTTTCTTCGGCTTGGCCGCTGGCGCGACGGCGGGTTTAACCGGGGCAGCTTTGGCGAATGGAACGGAGGCCACGGATTGCCGCTCCCGCCAGGTCAGCCAGTCGGCGTAGCCGCCCGGGATTTCCAGCAGTTGTCCCGCGCCGGCGAAGACGATGGACTGGGTCGCCACGTTGTCCAGGAAGGCCCGGTCATGGGACACCAGGATCACCGTGCCGGCGTAGTCCTGGAGCAGTTGTTCCAGCAGTTCCAGGGTGTCGATGTCCAGGTCGTTGGTGGGTTCGTCCAGCACCAGGATGTTCGCGGGGCGGGCGAACAGGCGCGCCAGCAGCAGGCGGTTGCGCTCGCCGCCGGACAGGGCCGAGACCTTGGCCCGGGCCCGCTCGGCGGGGAACAGGAATTCCTCTAGGTAGCCGATGACGTGCTTCTTCTGGCCGCCGATCTCCACATAGTCGGACCCGGGGGAGATGGTGTCGATGAGGGTGGCCTCGTCGTCGAGCTGGTTGCGGAACTGGTCGAAGTAGGCCACTTCCTGGCGCGTGCCGCGTTTGACCCGGCCCTGGTCCGGTTCGATTTCGCCCAGGATGAGCTTGATCAGGGTGGTCTTGCCGGCGCCGTTGGGGCCGATCAGGCCCAGCTTGTCGCCGCGCAGGATGCGGGTGGAAAAGTCGCGGATCAGGGTCTTTCCACCGTAGCCGTGGGTGACGTCGAAGAACTCGGCGATCATCTGGCCGGAGCGGTCGCCCGCCGCCAGGGCGAAGCCCACCTGGCCCAGGCGTTCCCGCCGCGCCGCCCGTTCCCGGCGCAGGGCTTCCAGGCGCAGCACGCGGCCTTCGTTGCGGGTGCGGCGCGCTTCGATGCCCTTGCGGATCCAGACTTCCTCCTGCTTCCAGAACTTGTCGAACTTGCGGTTCTGGGCGGCTTCCACTTCCAGTTGCTCGGCCTTCCGGGTCTGGTAGGCGGAGAAGTTGCCCTGGTACTGGCGCAACTGGCCCCGGTCCAGCTCGACGATGCGGTTGGCCACCCGGTCCAGGAAGGTCCGGTCGTGGGTGACGAACAGCAGGGCGCCGGGGAAGTCCGCCAGCAGGGCCTCTAGCCATTCGATGGCGGCGAAGTCCAGGTGGTTGGTGGGCTCGTCCAGCAGCAGCAGTTCCGGTTCCGAGGCCAGGGCCCGGGCCAGGGCGACGCGTTTCCTGGTGCCGCCAGACAGGGTGTCCACCAGGGCGTCGGCATCCAGGCTCAGGCGGGCGATGGTTTCCTCCACCCGGCTGTTGAGGCGCCAGACGTCGTGGATTTCCAGTTCGTGGGAGAGCCGGGCCAGTTCCGCCAGGGCGGCGGGCTCGCCACTCGCCGCCGCCAGGGTGGTGGCGTGATAGGCGGCCAGGATGCCCCGCGCCGGCCCGGCGCCTTCCGCCACGGCCTCGAATACCGTGTGGCCGGCTGTGAAGGTGGGCTCCTGGGGCACGAAAGCCATGCGCAGATGGGGCATGCGCCAGACCACGCCATCATCCGGCTGGATCAGCCCGATCAGCAGTTTCAGCAGACTCGACTTGCCGGCCCCGTTGCGGCCGATCAGGCCAATGCGCTCGCCCTTGTCGATGACCAGGGCGGCGCCGTCCAGCAGGGGCCAGTGGCCATAGGCCAGGCATACGCGGTCGATGGTGAGGTAGGGCATGGGGCGGGGAACAGGAGCAGAAAAGGTGAAAAAAGAGAAAGGCCGGGTCAGCCCCGGCCTGGAAAATGCGAATGGGTCTTACAGGGAGCCGTGGGTCTGGCCGGTGTAGGTGTGTTCGTGGCGTTCCTGGCAAGCGACGCAACGGGTGGCGGTGGGGTTGGCGATCAGTCGCGCGGCGGGGATATGGGCGCCGCAGTCCTCGCAAATGCCGAAATCGGGCGAATCCAGGCGGCCGGCTGCATCCTCCATGGCCTGCAGGGAGCGGACTTCATGGTCCATGCGGGCGGCGGAGAGGTTGCCCAGCGTCACCGCCAGCGCCTCGTCGGCGCTGTCTCCCGAGGATTTTCCCAGCACCGCCGCGTACTGGGTCTGGCCGCTTTCCTCCAGGGCGGCCTTCAGGCCATGCAACAAATTGGCGCGCTGTTCTTCCAGGGCGGCGCGAATGGCAAGACGATCTTTCTTGGTCAGGTGGCTCATGATGGACTCGTGGTGAACTCGGGATGAACCCGTTTATCGGAGGGGCATGTCTGGATTATTGGTGCCGGCCGGACGAGGTTCAAGCCCGATCCGATCGATTTCCGCCAGAACATCGGCGGCGTGGGTGCCCGGAGTGACGGACAGCATGGCCCGGGCAAGGCGACCCCGGGGATCGATCAGGTAGGTGTGGCGCTTGGCGAACCTGACCGGACCCAGTGCCCACAAGGCGCCATAAGTCCGGGCCACGTAGCCGCCCGGATCGGACAGCAGGGGAAAGGGCAACCGGTGATGCTTGGCGAAGGCGGCATGGCTGCCCGTGTCGTCCAGGGAAACCCCCAGCAAGGCCACGTCGCGGCGCTGGAATTCGGCGAAACCGTCGCGCAGACCGCAGGCCTGGGCCGTACATCCCGGCGTCTCGTCCCTGGGATAGAAATACAACACCAGCCAGCGGCCGGCGTAATCCGCCAGGCGATGCGCGCGTCCTTCCGCATCACGGAGTTCGAAGGTGGGCGCCGGGCCGCCCTCCGTCGGCGGCGCGCCACGCCCGGCCCAGCGGAACGCCAGGTAAGCGGCGCCAGCCGAAAGCATGAGGAGCAGCAGGGTTTTGCTCAAGGAAGTCATCCGGAGAGGCGGCCGAGGCGGGCGGGCCTGAGGTAGAATCGCGCCCCATTATGCCCCCGTAGCTCAGTGGATAGAGCATCCCCCTCCTAAGGGGAGGGTCACACGTTCGATTCGTGTCGGGGGCGCCAATCCATCACGACTCGGGCATTTCGCGGAAGGTACCTGGTTTCACTCCGGACCCCGCAGTGTTTGGGGCCTTCACAATTTCTCCGGGACCGCGCGCATTTCCCGCGCAGGTGGACGCTGCCGCATACGCCGGGAAAGCGCTCCTTTCCCCGGTACTCCCGGGCTGGTGAAAACCCGGCGGTCGGTGTTAAGCCAGACTTAATCATTCCGGGCAAGACTTGGGGCGTCGGAGGTGGGCGGATCGCCGACGATGACGCAGACCCCTACAGATCATGGAGTTCACCGATGGATTTCCCGCCGTTCAATCCGGGCGAGTTGGCCGCGCAACAGCGTTGGGGCACGGCCGATCTCTGGGACGAGGCCCGCCGCCAGCGCCTGCTGTGGGACCGCATCCCCGGCGAGTTCCATGCCCGGATCGAGGGCGCCCCGTTTTTCTTTCTGGCCACGAGTTCCCCCGACGGCCGCTGCGACTGCTCGTTCAAGGGAGGGGGCCCGGGTCTGATCCGCATCCTTGACGAGAAATGCTTCGCCTTCCCGGATTTCGACGGCAACGGCGCTTTCATGAGCCTGGGCAACATTCTGCTCAATCCCCATGTCGGCTGCCTGTTCATCGACTTCGAGGACGGTGGCCGCCTGCGGGTCAACGGCAGGGCCGAGATCCTCGATCAGGGTGATCTGCTCGCCCTGTTCCCCGGCAGCGCGCGGGTGGTGCGGGTCGATATCGACCAGGTGGTGCCCAACTGCCCGAAGCACATCCCGAGACTGATGCCCGCCGCCTGAAGGAAAGCCGGATGCCCCGAGACTACAGAATCGCCGTCAATGTGGAATGGACCAGCAAATGCAACGCGCTTTGCCCCATGTGCCCGCGGGAACTCATCGAGCACCCCCGGCTCATGGCGCCGGAGACCTGGCGGCGGGTGCTGACGCGGCTCTCTCCCCGGGAAGTGTTCCGCGTGGTGATCGCCGGCTACGGCGAGCCCACGACCCACAAGAAATTCTTCGATTACGTCGAGGACGCGCGCGGCCATCCTGTCCGCTTCGACATGGTGAGCAACGGCCACCTGCTGGATGAAGACAAGCTCCGCCATCTGGATGGCGCCATCGGGCTGCTGATCGTTTCCTTCTCCAGCATCGATCCGGAGGTTTACGGGCGCGTCCACGTCAATCTCGACCAGGCTCGCGTCATGGAGAATATCCGCGCGGCACGGAGGCTGCTGAAGCACACCCGCCTGGCGATCAGCCTGACCCCCATGCCCGAATGCCTGCCCTCCCTGCCGGACACCATCGCCTGGTTGCGCGGCCAGGGCGTGGAGACGCTGACCATGTCACCCACGCTCTACAACCGTGGCGGCAGCCTGAAAGACCATGAATTGGCGACCAGGGAACTACGGCGGCTGATCCGGCTGCACCGGCTTCGCTCCCAGGAGATCGATTTCATCCCGAGCGCGCGGGAAATCGTCCGGCAGTGGCGCGGCAACTGTTTCAAGTGCATACCGCGCAACGTGGATCTCTTCGTCTCCTCGGACGGGGAATACCTCTATTGCTACAACGACATCGGCCACCGGCATCCCCTCGGGCATGTCTCCAGCCACAGCGTCCATGACGTGCTGTCACGCCGCGAGGGCATGGCGGCCATCCCCGAACTGTGCGATGGCTGCAACATGCGCGAACGCTATGGCCCGGCCGAGTTGGCGAGGGCCGGCGCATCCCTGGCCATGAGCAGGCTGGGAGGCGTGCTCGGGACCCTCGGAGCGCGCATCGGGCGGGCTTAGCCCGCTGATCCTGGATGCGTCCCCCCGGGCAGCCCTTCGGCCACCCGGGACGGTCGACTACCCCGGCTGGTATGCGGCCAGTTCCGCCAGCTTGGCCAGGGCGGAGCCGGAAGCGATGACCGTGCGGGCCCGTTCCACCCCTTCCGCCAGGCTGTCCGTCACCCCCGCCGCATAGATGGCGGCGCCGGCGTTCAGCGTGACGATGTCGCGTTCCGGCCCCGGGGTGTTGTCCAGGGCGCGCAGCACCCTGTCCCTGGATTCCTCCACGGTATCCACTCGCAGGGTGGCGATGTCGTGGGTCTTGAAGCCGAACTGTTCCGGATGCACGGTGTATTCACGCACCTCGCCATCCCGCAGTTCACCCACCAGGGTCTCGCCGGAGATGGAAATCTCGTCCAGGCCCTCGCGCCCGTGCACGATGAGCACGCGCTCGCTGTAAAGGCGCTGCAGCACGCGCACCTGGATGCCGACCAGATCGGGATGGAACACCCCCATGACCTGGTTGGGCGCCCCGGCTGGATTGGTCAGCGGTCCCAGAATGTTGAACAGGGTGCGGATGCCCAACTCCTTGCGTACCGGGGCAGCGAACTTCATGGCGCCGTGATAGTTGGGGGCGAACATGAAGCCCAGGCCCACGTCCTCGATGCAGCGGGCCACCTGCTCGGGGGTCTGGTTGATGTTCACGCCCAGGGCCTCCAGCACGTCGGCGCTGCCGGATTTCGACGACACCGAGCGGCCGCCGTGCTTGGCCACCCGGGCGCCGGCGGCGGCGGCCACGAAGGCGGCGGCGGTGGAGATGTTGAAGGTGTGGGCGGCGTCGCCGCCGGTGCCGCAGGTATCCACCAGGCGGAAGGTTTCCGTCACCGGCACCTTGGTGGCGAATTCCCGCATCACCATGGCGGCGGCGGCGATCTCGCCGATGGTCTCCTTCTTGACTCGCAGTCCGGTGATGAGGGCGGCGATCATCACCGGGCTCATTTCGCCGGTCATGATCTGGCGCATGAGGCTGAGCATCTCGTCGTGGAAGATCTCGCGATGCTCGATGATGCGGGTCAGCGCGTCTTGGGGTTTCATGGGCGCGGTCATGGGCGTGCATCCTCCAGGAAGTTCTTCAGTAATTGATGGCCGTGTTCGGTCAGGATGGATTCCGGATGGAACTGCACGCCCTCCACCGCCATGGTCTTGTGGCGCACGCCCATGATCTCGCCGTCGTCGGTCCAGGCCGTGATCTCCAGGCAGTCGGGAAGGGTCTCCCGCTCGATCACCAGGGAATGGTAGCGGGTCGCGGTGAATGGGTTGGGCAGGCCCCGGAACACCCCCTTGTCGGCGTGATGGATCGGGGAAGTCTTGCCGTGCATCAGCGCCTTGGCATGCACGATGCGGCCGCCGAAGGCCTGGCCGATGCTCTGGTGGCCCAGGCATACGCCCAGGATGGGAATGCGGCCGGCGAAGGTCTTGATCACCGGAACCGACACCCCCGCCTCGTTGGGCGTGCAGGGGCCGGGCGAGATGACGATGCGCTCGGGCCGCATGGCCTCGACCGCCTCCACGCTGATCTCGTCGTTGCGATGCACGCGCACGTCCTCGCCCAGTTCGCCGAAATACTGGACCAGGTTGTAGGTGAAGGAATCGTAGTTGTCGATCATCAGAAGCATGGCGCTCAAATCCTTTGCCGGGTTCACGCAGCCGCCCATGAAGCGGGTGAATGGAATCCCCGCATTTTCATGCAGATTGGGCGCGGGTGAAACCGATCGGGCGGCTTGGCGGGACAATGTTCGCCTCAGCCCGCCTGCTCCACCGAGAATACCTTGTCCCTGCCCGCCTGCTTGGCGGCGTACAGGGCCTGGTCGGCGGCGCGCAGAAGGGTTTCGGCGTTTTCCCCATGGAGGGGGGAGATGGCGATGCCGGCGGAGAAGGTGACGGCGGGGAGCGGGCGGTCGTGGATGTGGACCTCCGCGTTGCGCACCAGGTTGGCGATGCGCGAGATGCGTTCGCGGGCCTCGTGGAGTTCGGCGCGGGGCATCACGGCGAGCAATTCCTCGCCACCGTAGCGGCAGGCGATGTCGGAGGCGCGCAGGTGTTCGCTCAGGATGCGGGAGACTTCGATCAGCACCAGGTCGCCGGCTTCGTGGCCCCAGGTGTCGTTGTATTGCTTGAAGTGGTCGATATCCAGGATGGCCAGGGCGAGGGGCTGGTCGTCGCGCAGGCAGGCGTGCAGTTCCCGGGGCAGGGTCTCGTCCAGGTAGCGGCGGTTGAACAGGCCGGTGAGGGGGTCGCGGGTGGCCTGTTCACGCAGGGCTTCCCGCAGGCGGATGTTGGACAGCGCCAGCTTCAGGGCTTCGCCCAGGGTGACGCTGAGCTGGCGGATCCGCAACCAGGCCGTCTTGTCGATGTCCGATCCCGCCCTGATGGTGATGAGGCCGAGGTTTTCACCATGCATCACCAGGGGGTGGCAAAGGTTGAGGAGGCCGGCGTCGGCCGGGTAGTGGGTACAGTAGAGCCTGGGTTGGGTGAGGGAGGGTTCGTAGGCCTGGCCCCGGCGAATGCCCCAGCAGGCATCCGCCCTGAACTCGGTATCCATGCCGTCGGTATTGCCCCAGGCGGCCACGGCCCGCAAATCCTCGCCGGGTCCGCGCGCCATGGCCAGCATGCCGCCACCGCCCAGTTCCAGGGTCTGGGCCATATGGCCGAACACCCGGTGTATTTCCTCTTCCCTGAGGCAGGACTGGAGCAGTTCGTTCATTTCGTTGATCCGGGCGAGATCTCGGGCATGAATTTGCAGGGCGGCGAGGGAGGCGGTGAGTTGCTCGTGGCTCTGGCGCGCGGCTTCCTCGGCCCGCCTGCGGTCCGTGATGTCACGGATGATGCCGATCATGCGGATCGCGCGGTTGTTCTTTCCGCGCACCACGTCGCCGGTCTCCGCCACCCAGCGCACGCTGCCGTTGGGCCACACGATCCGGTGCTCGATGTGGTAGTGGTGATCGTTTTTCATGGCGGACCTGACCGCCAGTTCGACCGCGGGCCGGTCCTCCGGATGCACGCACGCCAGGAAGGCCTCGTAGGTGCGCGCGAATCCGCCCGGGGGAAAACCGAACATGGATTCGATTTCGTCCGACCACTGCAGGCGGTTGGTGACCACGTCCCAGTCCAGGCTGACGATGTGGGCGGCGCGCTGGGCCAGGGCATAGCGTTCCCGGCCTTCCGCCAGGGCCTCGTTCAGGCGCCGCATCTCGGTGATGTCCATGCAGTGGCCGAAATAGCCCCGGAACACGCCGTCCGGGCCATGGCGGGGGGTGCCGGCGTCGACGATCCAGCGGTATTCGCCGCCGGCATGCCGCAAGCGGTATTGCATTTCGAAAGGCTGGCGCGCATCGAATGCGGCGGCATAGGTTTGCAGGCAGCGTTCCAGGTCCTCAGGATGCACGCCCTTGGTCCAGCCATCACCGGTTTCCTGTTCCAGGGCGCGTCCGGTGAAGTCCAGCCAGGATCGATTGAAGAAAGTGCGGCGTTTGTCGGTGCCGGCCAGCCAGATCAGGCTGGGGAGGGCGTCGGCCATGTCGCGAAAACGGCTGTCGCTCTCCTCCAGGCTGTGTTCGGCTTCGATACGGCGCCGGATCTCCTGCTTCAGGGAGGCGTTCACGCCGGCGACGTACCAGGCCACGCCGCCCAGGCCGAGAAAGGCCAGAAGAATGGCCGCCGCGAGGGGGCGGCTGTAGCGGGAGAGCACGTCGGCAAAGCCGATTGGCAGATTGGCGTAGGGGCCGAGACGCGCCGTCCGGAACAGGTCGTGCACGCTCTGGTAATTCAGGGGCAGGGTCCAGCCCAGGATGCCGGCGGCCCGGGTGGCGGGATGATCCGGGGGGAGCGCCAGCAGGCAGATCAGCACGTCCTTGGCCAGCTGGTCCGGGACGCCCGCCACCCGGGCCAGTGGCCATTCCGGGTAAAGGCGGGAGCTGAGCATGTAGGGAAATCCGGGGGCATGACGCTGGTTGACGATGCGCAGCGCGCTCGGGTTCAGGCGGCCTTCCCGGGCCATGGATTCCAGCAGGCCGGTTCGCACCAGGCCCACATCGGCCCGCCCCGCCAGCACGCTTTCCACCACTTTCTCGTGGTCACCGGTGAGCAGGACGGCGCCGGTGTCCTCTTCCAGGTCGATGCCCTGTTCCAGGGCCTCGCGCAGGTGGACCTGCCAGCCCCCCAGGCTGGACTTGTCGGGGATCGCCAGCCGCAGTCCGCGCAGGTCGGCATAGCGGTTGATCCTGGCGCGGTCGGCGCGGGTGAAAACCACGCCGCCGAACTGGTCCAGGGGGCCGCCGGGGCCGGCCACGAGGCGCGTGGCCATGTGGCTGACGCCGCCGCTCATCTCCATTTCCGTGTAGTGCCCGCTGTTGGTGATGACCAGCTCCACCTCCCGGCGCTGGACCGCGCCGGTCAGTCCGGAAAAGGAGAGGGGAACGATCTCGAAGCGGAGCGGGGCCAGTTCCGCGTTGAGATAGTCGGCGTGGGCCGTCCATTCCTTGCGGGCATAGTCCATCCCCCGATTGGCCAGCACGCCGACGCGGATGGCGTGCGCTCGCGGGGGCGACGTTTCCGCTTCCGCGCCGGCGGCGGGCAGCGGTTCGCCCATCAAGCCCAATGGGATGATGAGGGTCTGGATGAACCTCCGCGCGCGCGGGAATCGCATGCATCCCTCCACAGGGAAACCGTCGGGTCTTGATCTTGCCGGGCGTTTAGGCCGCCATCACGGCCCGGCTCGAGCCTGGATCGACCGAGGCGGACAAGTCGCGTAAGGTCGGCGCAAGCTTCTCGCGTGATATTACAACCCGGCGTGGCAAGTCTGGAGGGGTCAACGGTTATTCCCCGGGCGAACGTCCAAGCGCATACACCTATCCGCGCATACCCAACTTTAATGCTTGGGTTTGATCAGGCTTATGACACTTGGTGGCCATCTATTACAAAATCCACCCCGCAGCGCACAATGCGACGTGATGACATACCGGACAGATCCGGAGGAGACGACCCATGCAGTACGAAGCGTTCCATCGCCGTTCCATCGACGCGCCCGAGGCATTCTGGGGCGAGCAGGCCGAGCTGATCGACTGGCATCGCCCCCCGGACAAGATCCTCGATTACAGCAATCCACCCTTCCGCAAGTGGTTCGTCGGCGGCGAAACCAACCTCTGCCATAACGCGGTGGACCGCCATCTCGCCGCCCGCGCCGAGCAGCCCGCCCTGATCTACCTGTCCTCTGAAACCGGCGAGGAGAAGCAGTACACCTATGCCGAACTGCATCGCGAGGTGAACCGCTGCGCCGCCGTGCTGCAAAGCCTGGACGTGAAAAAGGGCGAGCGTGTCGTGATCTACATGCCCATGATCGCCGAGTCCATCTTCTGCGTGCTGGCCTGCGCCCGCCTGGGCGCGGTGCACTCGGTGGTGTTCGGCGGCTTCGCGGCCCACAACCTGGCGCTCCGGATCGACGACGCCAAGCCCTGCCTGCTGATCTGCGCCGACGCCGGCATGCGCGGTGGCAAGCCGGTGCCCTACAAGCACCTGGTGGACGAGGCCGTCAAGGAAGCCAAGTTCCCCCCCGCCAAGGTGCTCATCGTCGATCGCGGCCTGGATCCTGAGATGCGCCGCGTCGCCGGCCGGGACGAGGACTACTGGGACCTGCGCGACGACTTCCGCGACGCCGAGGTACCGGTGACCTGGCTGGAATCCAATGAACCCAGCTACATCCTCTACACCAGCGGCACCACCGGCAAGCCCAAGGGGGTGCAGCGGGACGTGGGCGGCTACGCGGTGGCGCTGGCCTCCACCATGAAGTACGTCTATGACGCCCAGCCCGGCGAAACCATGTTCACCACTTCGGACATCGGCTGGGTGGTGGGCCACAGCTACATCATCTACGGCCCCCTGATCCACGGCATGGCGACCATCGTTTATGAGGGCCTGCCCATCCGCCCCGATCCGGGCGTGTGGTGGAAGATTGTCCAGGACCACAAGGTTTCCACCATGTTCTCCTCGCCCACCGCCATCCGGGTGCTGAAGAAACAGGACCCTGCCTGGCTGAAGAAGTACGACCTGAAGAGCCTCAGATACCTGTTCCTGGCGGGCGAGCCCCTGGACGAACCCACCTCCCGCTGGATTTCCGACGGCCTCGGCGTGCCAGTGCTGGACCACTACTGGCAGACGGAAACCGGCTGGGCCATGTTGTCCTATCTCCCCGGCGTGGACCTGAAGCCCAACCGCTTCGGCTCCCCCGGCTTCCCCGCCTACGGCTTCAATATCCGCATCGTCAACGAGATGACCGGCGCCGACTGTGGTCCCAATGAGAAGGGCGTGCTCACCGTGGTGCCGCCCCTGCCGCCCGGCTGCCTCACCACCGTGTGGGGCGACGACAAGCGCTTCATCAACAGCTACTTCGGCCAGTTCGAGAAGGAACTCCTGTACACCTCTTCCGATTGGGCGGTGCGGGACGCGGACGGCTACACCTTTATCCTCGGCCGCACCGACGACGTCATCAACACCGCCGGCCACCGCCTGGGCACCCGGGAGATCGAGGAAGCCCTGCAAGCCCATCCGGCCATCGCCGAGGTGGCGGTGGTGGGCCTCTCCGACGAACTCAAGGGCCAGGTGCCGGTGGGCTTCTGCACGGTGAAGGACCCGAGCCTTATCGCCGACGCGGCCGGACGCGCCGCCCTGGAGAAATCCTGCATCGACAAGGTGGCGGAACTGCTCGGCCCGGTGGCCAAGCCCCACAAGCTCCACTTCGTCAGCGCCCTGCCCAAGACCCGCTCCGGCAAGCTGCTGCGCCGCTCCATCCAGGCGCTGGCGGA
>WBZL01000061.1_pt2 | contig 53246 bp, 50 predicted proteins | sample 5204291 | NCBI WGS metagenome assembly WBZL01 (sample SAMN12344345, study PRJNA552823) | activated sludge metagenome | biome: Activated sludge suspended growth; feature: Nitrification reactor; material: Wastewater; isolation source: activated sludge from nitrification reactor of wastewater... | reverse complement strand
ATCGTGTGGCAAAAAGCGTTGACGGCGTCTGCAAGTATTTCAATATGGAGTGCAGATGCAACCAATGATGGCGGAATAATTCTGGTGGGGAATCTGGCAACTTCAAATTCTCCAAATTATTTTATCGCTCGATTAGATGCGAATGGCAATCTGCTCTGGAGCCATTCCTATGCGGGAGGAAGCGTTCAAGATGTAGCACACACGGATGACGGATATATTGTGGTCGGTAGTGAATATGTAGGGAATGTAGTTCCCCCATACCCTTGGGCACTTACAGACGAAAATGCAATCACCCAACCAGAAGCATTCCCTACCCTGGATGGAAATTATGATATTTCAGCCTTCAAAGTTGATGCCAATGGAAACATCAATGGGTGTGATTTGATCGACATAACGGACATCGTAATCACCAATACCCATGTGATCCTGACAGACGCCAATGTGACCCCTCTGGCGATAACCCCCGTCATCAGTGACACCTTTCTCACCCCCCAAACATCCAATGCCACACAAGAAGCAGTTTGTTATTTTTATCTCACGGCCACGCCAACCCCTTTTTATACCCCCCCCCATACAGCCACACCATCGCCAACAAATACCGCCACCAGCACCCCCTTGCCCAGAAATACCGCCACCCACACCCCAACACAGACAAGCACGATCACGCCCACCCCTTCCCCCTCCATGACGCCCACCTTAACCCCGCCCGCCCCTCCAATTTTTCACTTTTACCTCCCCGTCATTCACCTCCCATGATCCTCCACACCCCTCGCCTCCTCCTCCGCCCCTTCTCCGCCACCGACGGCCCCGCCATCCACGCCTACGCGGGCGACCCCGAAGTCGTCACGCATATGGAATGGGGACCCAACACGCTCGAAGACACGCAAACCCATCTCCGCGAAGTGATCACAAACCAATCCCCCGACGAAAAGCAGAATTTCCCCTTTGCCGTCGTCCTCAAAGCGAACCCAGGAACGGCGTTCGTTACCGCTTTGCCGAGTACACATCAGGAAGGACGAACGCCGTTCCTTAATCGGGAAGACAAGCTGGTCGGGAGTTGCCACCTCTTCGTCGAGCGCCCGGACATTCGCGAGGCGTGGATCGGGTACGTGTTGGCGCGGGAATATTGGGGACAGGGGATCATCACCGAGGCCGCGCGGGCGTTGCTCGCGTTCGGATTCGGGGAGTTAGGCCTGCACCGCATCTACGCCACCTGCCGCCCGGAGAACCTCGGTTCCCAACGCGTTCTGGAGAAAATCGGGATGATCCGCGAAGGCCATCTCCGCCAGCACAAGTGGATGAAGGGGCAATGGCGGGATTCGTATTTGTATGCGATCTTGGAGGGGGAATGGGGCTTTTTGACGCAAAGCCGCTAAGACGCGAAGGATTCTATAAAACATCTTTGCGCCTTTGCGTCCTTGCGTCAAGAGGTTCTAGCCTAATCAGTAAAGGCAGGAAGCAATCTTTCCAACGCCCCCACCAGCGTCTCCAAATCCGCCTGGGTGTTATACCCCTGCACCGAAATCCGCACAAAATGCCGGTCCTGCCAGTTGATCAGGGGAATTTCGATGTTGTAATCCGCATACAAGCGTTGTTTTAATGCCAGCAAATCCTTCACCTGTGGGAGGGGGGCAATCGCCAATTGGGCGAACGGCGAATGATCGTACACGGACGCCAACCCGGTCAGGGTGCTGATCCCCTGCAACGCCCCTTCGAGCAGGGTGTGGCAGTCCGCGCGGACGCGGTCCCATGCGTGGTCTTCCATAAAACGGATCGCGGCGGGGATGGCGAGATAAGCGGATAAGTCATTCGTCCCCAGCCATTGGTTGTGATCGAGAAACCGCGACCCGGTGTGGAACTCCGGCACCCCACTCCACCCCCACCCGACGACGAGCGGTTCGATCAGGCTTTGTCGCTCCCGCCGGGCGTACAGGAACGCGGAGCCTTTGGGAGTCATCATCCACTTGTGACAATTCCCCGTAAAAAAATCCGCCCCCAACGTCTCCATCTCGAGCGGAATCTGCCCCGGCGCGTGAGCACCATCGATCACGGTCAGAATCCCCTCCGCGCGGGCACGGGCACAGACGGCTTGAATGGGGAAGGTGGCGGCGGTGGGCGAGGTGAGGTGACTGAGGAAGATCACTTTTGTCCGCGACGTCACGCCCTGCCAAAACCGGTTCACCCATTCGTCCGGGGAGGGGATCGGGAGGGGGATGGGTTGGCGTTTGTACACCGCCCCCGTTTTCCGGCACAGGAAATCCCATACATTTTCACAGGCCCCGTATTCGTGGTCGGAGGCGAGGATTTCATCGCCCTCGGTCAGGGTCAGGGAGCGGGCGACGACGTTGACGCCAAAGGTGGCATTGGGGACGAAGACGAGGTCGTCGGGGTTGGCGTGAATGTACGCGCCCATCGCTTGTCGGGCGGCAGTGAGGTGGGTGTTCAGTTCGCTGACGATGAATTGGACGGGTTGGCGTTCGAGTTCGCGTTGCCAGTGTTGGTAGTTTTCAAAGACCGGGCGGGGGGTGGCACCGAACGAGCCGTGGTTGAGGAAGATGACTTCGGGGTCGAGGAGGAAGAGGGAGCGGAGGGTATTCATGGAAGGTCCTGAGGTTAAAAATAGTCCCTCAGTGTACCACCAGGGAATCGGAATTTGCGAAATTCAGGCGGGGGATACATCAATTCTCAGTTTGCCACGAACGGCGTTCCTTCATGGGCATCCTTTGAGTTCAGCGAGGGCGTTTGAAGGAACGCCGTTCGTCGGCTCGTTTCCATATTGCGAAATTCAGGCGGGGAGATTGCTTCGCCATAAAATCGGCTCGCAACGGCGTGGACGCGCGGGGGATTGCTTCGCTCCGAAGACTACGCTCGCAAGGACGTGCGCGCTACCAAAATCTACAAAATCTCTCTCGTGGAACGGCAGGTTCGATGATATAGTTTGCCCCACCTTCGAACCGTGAGGAAATTATGTCCAATTCAACGCTAACCCCCGATCCCCGCTTCAAACGCAGTGACCGCATCATGGGCGGGTACTTGATCTTTGTCGCGATCCGTTGCACGCTTCAATATGTCGTTTTTCCGTTTCTCTTGCCGTTTTTCGGACTGGGAGGGTCGTTTTCCAACGTTATCAGCCTCGTGTTTGAGGTCGTGGCGTTGGGCGTGATGACCTATAACGTGATCCAGCTCTGGCCGACGAGTTGGCGCTGGCGTTACCTAGCATTGAGTCTGATGATGGCGAGTATCATCGGGGTCTTCATTTATACCGATATTATCGCGTTGATGTAGAAACAACCGAAAAAAAGAGATGGGTGGGGCAGGCCCACCCATCTCTTTTTTTCGGTGAAACGTTAGATTCCCAACGCTTTGGCCTTTTCCCGTGCCCAATCCGGCACGGGGACGTGGGCCGCGAGGGCGGGCAAGTTCGCAAGATTTTCAGGAGAGGGGTCAAAATGGAGTTCTTCGCTCAACCGCGCCACCACCGTTTTGAGAATCTGCACCCGGGCAAAATATTTGTCGTTGGCGGGGATAATCGTCCAGGGGGCGGCCACAGTCGTCGTTTTGATCAGCATGTCTTCGACCGCTTGCTCGTAAGGCTCCCACTTGTCCCGATTGCGCCAGTCCTCGGCGGTGAGTTTCCACTGTTTGCGCGCTTCGTGTTCGCGCTCGGTGAAGCGGCGCAATTGTTCTTCCTTGCTGATGTGAAGCCAAAACTTAAAAATGATCGTGCCAAAGTCTGCCAACTGGCGCTCGAAGTCGTTGATCTCCTGATACGCCCTCTGCCATTCCGCGGGGGTACAAAACCCCTCGATCCGCTCCACCATCACCCGCCCGTACCAACTCCGGTCAAAGATGGCGATTTCCCCCTGGATGGGGAGACGCCGCCAAAACCGAAACATGTAATGCTTTTCGGCATCATCCCCCGCGGGCGCGGCGATGGGATGGACGCGGTACCCGCGCGGGTCCAGCCGCTCGGTCAGCCGTTGGATCGCCCCCCCTTTCCCCGCGGCGTCCCATCCCTCGAACACGATCACGACCGGGCGTTGTTGTTGGTACACCTGATAGCCCAACGCCCGCAATTTCGTCTGGTTTTTGCTGAGATGGCGTTCATACTTTACTTTGGTCAACGTCTGGGTGAGGTCCACAATCTCTAACATAGTTAATTGTCCTTTTTGGCTTTTTTCTTTGCGTTTTTGTCGGCCTTTTTCTTGTCAGCGCCATTCTTGGAAGGTTTGATCGGCTTGTCTTTCGGGGCTTTTTTCACCGCTTTTTTCGCTTTGGCCCCCTTTTTCTCTTTCTTCTCTTTTTTCTTGGCTTTTTCGGTCCCACTCCCTTCATCCGCCGCGGCCCCTTCCGCTTCCAATTGGGCAAGGCTGGGCCACACGGTGAGGTCCACCCCCAGGGCGCGTTCCATCGCATGGATCAGCGCGCCATACACCTGAAAAATACAATAATTCAAATCCGTCGCGGGGATCACCGTCCAGGGCGCGTGCTCGGTGTGGGTGTTCTCGAGCATATCTTTGACTGCCGCCAGATATTCCTTGTATTTTCGGTGACGTTCCCAATCCTCCGCGGAAATCTGCCACGCTTCCATCGGGTCGTTGCTAATCTCGATAAACCGCCGGAGTTGATCTTCTTCCGTGATGTGCAACCAGAATTTGACAAACACCACCCGGTCCGCGGCCAGCGTCCGCTCGAAGTTGTTGATCTCCTCGTACGCTCTGATCCAGTCGGGGATGGGAATCAGACCTTCGACCCGTTCAATCTGAACGCGCCCGTACCAACTCCGATCAAAGATGGCGATCTGTCCCCGGCGGGGGATTTGCATCCAAAAACGCCACAACCAGGGCATTTTTTTCTCCAACGTCCGGGGGGCTTGAGTCTGGTACACCTTGAACCCGCGCGGGTCCAGCCGCCGCGTCAGTTCGCGGATGACCGCGCCTTTCCCCGCCGCATCCCACCCTTCCAACACGATGATCATCGGCAGTTTGGTCTCAAAGACCATTTCTTCTAATTCAAAAAGCCGTTTTCGTTGAAGATTACGGATGTACTGGAATGCGGGGTTTGATAAAGAAAGGGAAAGATCGAGATGTTCAAGCATAGGCCTGCTCCAATGGGGGTGTGTTGAATTTTTTTCGACCCAGGGTTGAGAGTCTCCCGGGGAATCTTCGCTCTCAGCCTGAGCCGTTACTTTTTGGTAATTACTCACCAAGGAAGTTCCGAGAAAAAAGGATGGAAGGGGGGATGTACATCCCCCCTTCCATCCTTTTTTCTCGAGTTTTACCCCTTTGAACATGAGTAATTACACTTTTTTTGTACTTCATCAGAAATGCGTGCCCCAAATTGTGGCACGCTGAAGGATGTTTATTATATCAATTAACATTTTAACAAAGACTCTTTATGTACTTGCAGAATTCTGCAAGTAAAGATACACTATGCAACCTATTGTTCAATCCATCACAAACACCGTCTTCAGGAGGACGCTGTATGTATATAATTTTCGTCGGCCAACCCGGTTCTGGTAAAGGGACACAATCTGAACAGCTAAAAGCCAAAATGGGTTTAACACATATCGCAACAGGCGACCTCTTCCGCGAGCATTTGGGGAACAACACCCCTCTCGGACAAGAAGCGCGGAGTTACATGGATCGCGGCGAGCTGGTCCCGGATGAACTGACGATTAACATGGTGCGCCACCGCCTGGACCGGGGTGACATCACCGCCGGGGTGATTTTTGATGGGTTTCCACGCACGATTGGGCAAGCCGACGCCCTGATCGCTTTACTCGCCGAACGGGGGGGCAAAATCGAGGCCGCGTTCAACTTCAACATCTCCGATCAAGAAATTGTCCGCCGTCTATCCGGGCGCATCATGTGCCGGAAATGCAACCATGCGTTCCACAAAGACTCCTCCCCATTCACCTCCTGTCCCCTCAACGAATGCGAAGGCGAATATCTTTACCAACGGGATGACGACCGCCCCGAAATCATCCTCTCCCGCCTGGAAGTCTACAACCGCTTGACGAAACCTTTGCTGAAATATTACGCTGACAACGGTTTGTTGATCAACCTCCCCGGCGAAGGAACGATTGAAGAAGTCACCAAAGCGCTCGTCGCGGCGATTGACAAAATCGAGTTCGCAGAAACCGTTTAAACCCAATCAGAAAATTGTAGCCTAGCCCCTTGTGGGCGGGGATCAGCAGGGACAAGCCCCTCGACGACAAGAACTTTCGGATATACCCTTCCATTTAAGATTGTTAGAATACCCCCAAAAAGACAGGTGCATAACCTGTCTTTTTTTATTCCTCTCCGCGGGAGGTTTCCAGATTGTGGGCTTAACCCCGGCAAATCCCAAAGAACAAAAGTAACTGCTCAGGCTTTGGGGCTGTAAAAGTATAAGTCCGCGTTTTCCGCTCGCCCGGATTTGGGAATCCCGCCGGAGCGATCTACGAAATTATTCTTTTACAGTAACTGCTCAGGGGTAATGCAGAGAATCTCCGAAAAAAGAGATGGGGGGAAGGCCTTCCCCTTTCATCTCTTTTTTCGGAACTTTCTACTTTAGGCTGAGTCGCGGCGCACAAAAACTGCTCCTTGACAAGAAATAAAAGCGGAATAAAATACAGGAATATGAACGAACGTTCGTTTTTATTCTAACCATGAACGATGAAACTTCCCTCCCCGCTCCTGACGCCACTAAAGGCGAACGCACCCGCGCCGACATCATCGAGGCCGCCCACGATCTCTTCATCCAACACGGCTTTCACGGCACCTCCATGCGCCAGATCGCGACGCAGGCCAACCTCGCCCTCGGCGGGATTTACAACCACTTTGCCAGCAAAGAAGACATTTTCCGCGAAGTTGTCCTGACTTACCACCCCTATCACGAAATTCTTCCCATCATCGCCAATACGGAATACGAAACCATCGCGGACCTTTTGCACAACGCCGCCACCCTCATTGACACTACCTTAAGTGCCCGCCCGGACATCTTCAACCTGATGTTTATCGAAATGGTGGAATTCAAAAGCCAACACCTGCCGGAGCTTTTTGAACGCGTGTTTCCCATCGTTCAAAAAATTCTTTTCCGGTTTATGGATGCTGGCGACGTGACGCGCGCGATCCCCATCCCCATCCTCATGCGGACATTTTTTGGCACGATTTTAGGCTACTTTGTCACCAAAACCGTCCTGGGCGATAACGTGCCCCCCGATTTTCGTGAAAATGCCCTCCACCACTTTGTCGATATTTACCTGCACGGAATCCTCAAACCGGAGACCCCCTCATGATTTCCCGCCTGTTTTCCCTCATCCGCAAAGAGTTTATTCAGATTCTGCGTGACCCGCGCACCCTCGCCCTCGTCATCATCATGCCGGTGATGCAACTGCTCCTGCTGGGGTACGCCGCCACGAACGATGTCCGTAATGTGCCGCTCGCCGTGTTCGATCAGGATCGCAGTTCCGCCTCACGCCGTTTGCTGGACGCTTACCGGGCCGCCGATTATTTTGTCATCGCCTTCGATGTCAATTCGGAAGATGAACTCCGTACCCTCATTGACAACGGACAAGCCCGCGTGGGCATGATCATCCCGCCCGATTACAGCGAACAAATTTTGGGCAACGGCAGTGCCCAGGTCGCGTTCGTGCTCGATGGCAGTGACCCTACCGTGGGGGCTACCGCCCTCTCCGCGGCCAGCCTGATCGGGCAACAACAAGCGACCGACGTTCAACTCGTCCGGCTCGCGCAGGTGGGCGGGAGTGGGGCAATCGCGCTCCCCATCGAGGTCCGCACCCAGGTTTGGTACAACCCCGATCTGGTCAGCGCGTACTTCATGGTTCCGGGTGTGATTGGCATGATCTTGTTCTCAATCACCGCCATCCTGACTGCCAATTCCATCGTGCGGGAGCGAGAGCGCGGCACCATTGAGCAATTGATCGTGACCCCCATCCGCTCGTGGGAGTTAGTCGTCGGCAAGTTGACCCCTTACACCCTGCTCGCCCTGTTCAACACGCTGGAAGTGCTGGCGCTGGGTTCACTTCTGTTTGGTGTGCCGATCCGGGGCAGTTTACTGATGATCATCTTGATTTCCGGGCTGTTTGTCATCAGCGGACTGGGGATCGGGCTGTTCGTCTCCGCCATTGCCAACACCCAACAGGAAGCGATGTTGACCGTCTTTATGACTCTGCTTCCCAGCATTTTCCTCTCCGGCTTTTTCTTCCCCTTACAAGCCATGCCCCAAGCTTTGCAATGGGTCTCTTATGGCATACCCTTAAGGTATTACCTGGTCATCATCCGCTCCCTGCTCATCAAAGGGGTCGGCGTCGAGGCCATTCGTTCAGACATCACGGCCTTAGCCATCTTCGGCGTCGTCATCATGACCCTCGCCGCCCTCCGCTTCCGCAAACGATTGGATTAAGGCAGAGAGGGTAAATACAGTAGACACGGTATATAAGGTAAATACAGTAAATCCTGCCCTCTCTACCTTGTCTACCCTCTCTACTTTATCTACCGTATTTACCCTCTCTACTTTGTCTACCGTATTTACCCTCTCTACCCTCTCTACCCTCTCTACCCCCTTCCCCCCTGGAGGTCCCCATGCACCCCAACCCTCGAAAAATCGCCCCCGTCATTATTTTCCTCGTTCTCACCGCCGCGGCCATCTATTATCTAACCACCATCTCAGGCACGCAGGCCATCGGTGCGCTTTCCGCATCCGGCACGGTGGAATCAGTGGAAATCAGTCTCGCCCCGGAAATCAATGGCCGCATTCTTGAAGTGCTGGTGAACGAAGGCGATCTGGTCGCCGCCGGGGACACCATCATCCGGCTGGATGACAGTCTCTTGCAAGCCCAACTCGAACAGGCTCGCGCCGCCCTCGCCATTGCCGAAGCGAACTATGATCTGGTCGCCGTCGGACAACCCGCCGAACAGCAAGATGCCACCATCGCCACCGCCGAAGCCGAACTGATCGCCGCCCAACAAGCTCTGGAAGCGATCAACGACAACTGGCCCGATCAGGCCACGCGCGCCCAACAAGCCCTCAAAGACGCCCGCCAACGCCAGTACAACGCCGAACGGAACCTCGGCTACCTGACCACCTCCGCCGATCAGACCGATATTGACCTCGCGTACACCCAACTCATCCTCGCCCAAAACGCCCTGGACAAAGCCCAAGAAGCTTTTGATCCTTACGCCAACAAACCCGCCGATAACTTGGTGCGCGCCACCCTGCAATCCAAACTCGCCGCCGCACAAAAAGCCTACGACAATGCCGTGACCATTTACAACAACCTCACCGGCACGGCGAATGATTTCGATGTCTCACAAGGTCAGGCAGAACTGGCGATTGCCAACGCCCAACTCGAAAACGCCCAGGAAGATTACGATCTCCTCATCATTGGCCCCGACCCGGACACCATCGCGATGGCCGAATCCCGAATTGCCGCCGCGGAAGCCCGTCTGGCCGCGTCCAAAATCGAAACACCCACCCCCGAACAACTCGCCGTCGCCCAGGCGCAGATTGCCTCCGCCCAAGCCGCGATCACCACTCTCGAAACACAAATCGCCAAAACCGTCATCATCGCCCCCTCCGATGGCATCGTCATCGAACGGTTGGCCGAACCCGGCGAAATGGCGCTCCCCAACGCGTCCCTGCTCGTCATCGCCGATCTCAGTCACCTCACCCTGACCGTTTACGCCCCCGAAGATCGTTACGGCGAAGTGACCCTCAACCAATCCGTGCAGGTGACGGTGGACTCCTTCCCCGGCGAAACCTTCACCGCGACCGTCACCCACATCGCTGATGAGGCGGAGTTCACCCCCCGCAATGTGCAAACGCAAGAAGGCCGCAAAACGACTGTCTTCGCTATCAAACTGACGTTGGACGACTCCACCGGTAAGTTGAAACCGGGTATGCCAGCGGATGTGGCGTTTGGAGAGTAGAAGAGAGTTTTCAGTATTCAGTATTCAGTTTTCAGTTTCTACGAATTCCTGCGAGTTGCTATGACATCCCAAGACTTGATCGTCGCCCAAAATTTACACAAATCGTTTGCCCACAACCACGCGGTGAATGACGTGAGCTTTTCCGTGCGGGCGGGGGAGATGTACGGGTTGGTTGGCCCGGACGGGGCGGGGAAAACGACCACGATGCGGTTATTGTGCGGGGCACTGACCCTGACCGGGGGACAGGCGACCATCGTGGGGGTGGATGTCAAACGCCACCCCGACCAGGCCCGCGCCGAAATCGGGTACCTGCCCCAACGCTTTTCCCTGTACGAGGACCTCACCGTGCTCGAAAACGTGCGCTTCTTCGCTGAAACGCGCGGGTTGTCCGCCAAAGATTGGCGCCCACGCAGTCAGGAAACTCTTGATTTCGTGGGTCTGGGCACGTTCACCGAACGGCGCGCGGGACAGCTTTCCGGGGGGATGAAACAAAAGTTGGGGTTGGCGGTCGCGCTGGTCCACCGCCCTCGTGTGCTTCTGCTGGACGAACCCACCACGGGCGTTGATCCCGTCACCCGGCAGGATTTTTGGCAGTTGATCATCCGCCTTGCAGGGGAGGAGGGTATCGGCGTGCTGGTGAGTACGCCATACATGGATGAGGCCGCACGCTGTAACCGGTTGGGATTCATGCGCGGGGGGAAGCTGTTGCTCGAAGGCACCCCGTCCGAGGTTCGGGCGCGGATGAATGATCGGATTGTGGAGGTGGTCGGTCAGCCGCTTCCCATTTTGCGGAAGGTGGCGCAGGCTGATCCGGATGTGGAAAACGCGCAAATGTTTGGGGATCGGCTCCACTTGCGGGTACGGCAAGCCCGCGCGAGCCAGGTCATCGAACGATTGGCGGTCAGCATCCCCGCGGCGGGGGGAACATTGACCGCCGCGCGGCCCATCGCGTCGCAGTTGGAAGATGTGTTTATCGCGTTACTGGAGTCCAGTAATGAGTAACGAGTAATCAGTTCTTGTTACGCATTACTCATTACGACGATTTTGGAGAAAGGAATGACCACTGTTATCGAAACCCATGCCCTCACGAAAAAATTTGGCGAGTTTGTCGCGGTGGATGCTGTGACGTTTGAAGTGCAAAAAGGGGAGGTGGTCGGGTACCTTGGGCCGAATGGGTCGGGGAAAACGACGACGATTCGGATGCTGTTGGGGTTGTTGACCCCGTCGGGGGGGCGCGCCAGCGTGTTGGGGTTTGACATCGCCAGGGAGCCGGGGCAGGTGCGGGAGCGGGTGGGGTATATGTCGCAAAAGTTTGCGCTGTACGACGAATTGACGGTGCAGGAGAATCTGGATTTTTATGCAGGGGTGTACGGGGTCAATCGCAAAGAACGGCGGGCACAAATTATGGAAGTGCTCACACAAGTGGGGCTGACAGGGCTGGCGCATGAACAGGTGCGTTCGCTCTCGACCGGGTGGCGTCAGCGGTTGGCGCTGGGGACGGCGATCATTCACAGGCCGCAGTTGCTCTTTTTGGACGAACCGACCAGCGGGGTTGATCCGTCGGCGCGGCGAGCATTTTGGGATTTGATTTATGACTTGACCACGCAAGGGGTGACGATTTTTGTGACGACACACTACATGGATGAGGCGGAGTATTGCGGGCGCGTGGGGATCATGCGGGATGGGAAACTGTTGGCGTTGGATACCCCCTCCGCGCTCAAACGGAATGCGCTCCCCGGTCTGGCGTGGGAGGTATTCGCCGAGCCATTGCTCCCCGCGCTGGCGGTGTTAGAGAAGATTCCGGGGGTGCTCCGCGCCGGGTTGATGAGCGATCATCTGAATGCCATCACCACATCTGAAATCACGTTGGGGCATTTGGAGCAGGCGCTTCACGAACGGGGGTTTGCGGATGCCCGCGCGGTTCAGACGGAGCCAACGTTGGAGGATGTCTTTTTAGCTTTGGCGGCACGGGGATAAAAGCGCCGAGAAACATTAAGAGCGGGGGAAAATGACGCGACTTTGATTAATTTATGACAGGTGTCATACATCAATTGTCATGTCTCACCGATAATTCAAACTATCATCCTAACTACTCAGCCTAGAGTAGAAAGTTCCGAAAAAAAGAGATGAAAGGGGAAGGCCTTCCCCTTTCATCTCTTTTTTTCGGAGATTCTCCGCCTACCCCTGAGCAGTTACCCATCCTTGAGAAAAAGGGTTCTACTGGCATGAGCCAGATGAAACCCAAATTTTATTTATGCCCTGAGAAGAGGCTTTCTATGAAGTTACCTGTCGTCATCAGCCTGGTCGCGCTCATTGTCGTGGCCGCCGTAGGCATGTATATCAGCGATTTTGCCGTTTATTTAGGCAATGACCCGACCGCCTGCAATAACTGTCACGTGATGGATTCAGCCTACGAAGGCTGGTTCCATGCCCCCCATTCCCAGTGGGCAACGTGTAACGATTGCCATACCCCCCACGAACTTGTCGCAAAGTATTTTGTAAAAGCGCAATCGGGCTATCACCATGTCACCGCTTTTACTTTTGGAAATATCCCGATTGCGATCCGTGCCAAAGAATCCACCCGTGAAATTGTTCAAGAAAATTGCATCCGTTGCCACGAAGCGACGGTCGAATCCATCGCAGATGGGCAAATGGATGCCGGGCGCTATTGTTTTGAATGTCACCGGGACATTGCGCACGGCGAACGGGGGGTCTCTATCCTGCCATATCAAGACAAAACCAAAGTCGATAAATAATTCCGCATAGGAGAACCTTCAAAATATGAAACCAAAACTCCCCTCTTCCGTCATTCTCACCGGCATCATCCTGATTCTTGCGGCGGCGCTGGTGGCTACTTTTGCCTATATTGGGAATCAAAAACCGCAAACCCGCGGGGTAGCCCCTCTGCTTGACATCGCCGCGCTGGAACCCGATTCGAGCCTCTGGGGACAAAACTTCCCCAACCAATACTCCACCTACCTGCAAACCTTAACCAACAACGCGCGCACAACCTACGGCGGTTCGGAACCGTTCTCCAAATTGGAAGCTGATCCGCGCCTGGTGCAATTGTTCGCGGGGTACGGGTTCAGCAAAGATTACAACGAAGAACGCGGCCATGCCAACGCGCTGACCGATGTGCAAGCGACCTTGCGCGTGAACGAAAAAACTCCCGGCACCTGTTACTCCTGCAAAGCGGCGACCAACCCCAAACTGTGGAATGAAATGGGTCTCGAAGGGTTTGACTCCACCCCGTTCGCAGACATGACCCAACACATGAGCGACCCCATCGGGTGCGCCAACTGTCACGACGCCGAAACGATGGAACTCGTCGTGACCAATCCCTCGTTGGACAATGCCCTCAAAGCTCAGGGCATCGACTGGACGACCCTCACCCGCCAGGAAATGCGCACTGTCGTGTGTGCCAACTGTCATGTCGAATATTATTTTGCAGGCGACCAAAAAATACTGACTTACCCCTGGTCGGGCGGCACCACCATTGAGGCCATCTCACAGTATTACATCGATATTGGGTTCAAAGATTGGGATCACGCCGAAGCGGGCACGCCCATGATCAAGATGCAACACCCGGAATATGAGTTTTACACTGCCGGGAGCACCCATTACAATGCGGGCGTCGCCTGCGCCGATTGCCACATGCCCTATACCCGCGATGGCTCGGCCAAATTCTCCAATCACAACGTGCAAAGTCCGCTCCTCAATACTCAAGCCGCCTGCGGGGCGTGCCACACCGATGTAGATTATGTTGTCGAACGGGTCAACATCATTCAAGACTCTGTGTGGGCAACGATGAGCACCACCGAAGACGCCCTGGTCGCCGCGATTGACACCATCGAAGCGGCGGCCCTGACCCCAGGCGTGGACGAAACCCTGCTTGCCGAAGCCCGCGACTTCCACCGGGAAGCTCAACTCCGATGGGATTTCATCGCCGCCGAAAACAGCATGGGGTTCCACAATCCTGAGGAAGCGCTCCGTATCCTCGCCGCCTCAATCGACCTCGCGTATCAGGCACAACTGAAAGCGCTGGAAGCGGCTGGCGGCTCAGTGGACATTCAGGCCAGTAACAACTAACCTCTTCCATTTTCTTTGATCAAAAGGCGCACTCCGACGGAGTGCGCCTTTTGATTTGGGTACAATAGAACCATGCCCCAACCTGACCGTGCCTCCCAAACCCGACAAGCGCTCACTGCCTGGAACGCCTGGCTCACGCCCGAAACCCGCCAAGAAAAATACGCCAAAATGGCCGCCTCCCCGTTTGTCTTTTACCGGGGCACGAACCATTTATTCTGGAGGGATTTTGCTGGGGACACGCGGCTCGCGCGGTTCGGGGGCGTGTCCACGTGGGTGCAGGGCGATTTACATGCGGAAAATTTCGGGGCGTTTACCAATGACAGAGGGCAGGTGGTGTACTCGGTCAACGATTTCGATGAAACGATCTTTGCCGATTATCAGTTCGACGTGTGGCGGATGGCGATCAGCCTGGGACTGGTGATGGACGGGCGGGTGGATAAAACCGGGCAAAAGGTGGTGATCGAGCAGTTTGCCGCCCGATATTTGGATACCCTCGCCCACGCCAGCAAAAATGCTTCCCCAAAACCGGTTGAATTCACTTCAAAGAATACACGGGGAAAGTTGAAAAAATTTCTCGAAGACGTGGAAAAAGCCAACACCCGCGCAAAATTACTCGATGAATGGACCACGCCGGACAGGGGAACCTTCGACCGGACAAACGCCCGGCTCGCACCAGTGCCCGCTCCCCGACGAGAAGAGATTCTCGCCGCTCTGCCAGGGTACCTCCTCACCCTATCCGGGGCGGGGAAAACGTTCGACGCGTCCCATCTCCACGTTAAAGACCTCGCCGCCCGGCTCAATGCGGGCACTGGCTCGCTGGGCACCCCGCGCTATTATCTGCTCGTGGAAGGAAAAAGCCACACCCCCAAAGATAACGTGATTCTAGACCTCAAACGCCAGACCAAACCCTCCGCGTACCCCTTTTTGAGCGAGACCGCGCGGGCAGACTATGATCGGCGTTTCATCCACGATACCCAACGCGCGGCGATCGCCTACCGCGCCATGACCCACAACACGGACGATTACCTGGGCTGGATGCACCTCTCGGACGGGTATTATCTCGTGCGGGAACGAACGTTTATCAAAGAAGCCTTCCCGCTCGAAAAGTTAAAAGACGAGGACGATTTCGAGAAAATGGCCGCACAATGGGGCGAGATTTTAGCCACTGTCCACGCCCACGCCGATCATCTGCCAGGGACAACGCGCGAGGTGCCGTTTGAGCAACGCGTGACGAAACAAACCGAGAATCATGTGCGGGAGTTTCAGCATTTGGTGAGCGAAGTCGCACGGACGTATGCGAAGCAGGTGAGGGAGGATTGGGAGACGTTTGTGGAGAGGTGATTCGGCGAGTCAGCGAGTCAATGATTCAGCGAGGCGGAAAATTTCAGATCACGCAATTGCCCAATTCTCATAGAGCATCTTCGTTGATCTTTTTGCGGGTTTCGCGAACGACGGCGCGGATGTTGAGGGCTTCGGGGTTTTGATGCAGGGGGATGATTTCATCACCTGCGCCGACTTCGCCTTCTTCGAGTACACGGGCGTAAAAGCCGGAAAATTCACTGCGCCAGAAGAGTTTGAGCATATCTGTGCGACCCATTTTGATCGCCAGTTTGAAACAGGGGTAGCGCGGTTGGGTGATTTCGATCACGGCTGATCCAACGCGGAACACATCCCCGACGTGAACTTCCGTCTCTAACAAGCCTTCAACGGTGAAGTTTTCGCCAAATTGGCCGGGGGTGAGGTCATCGCGGGCGAGGGTGGTCTGCCAGTAGGGGTAATGTTCGGAGGGGTAGAGATAGACAGCTTTGTTCACCCCGCCGTGAACGCTTAAATCGGCTTGTCCATCGCCGTCCAGCCCGAGTGTGTGCAAACGGACGCGGTGGGTGATCGGGGTTTTGAAGATGCCCGTGCGAACGAGTTCACCGTCATGCTGGATGGTTTTGGGGAGAGAGAGGTTGAGGGAGAGAAGTTTCATCATGTGCCTATGACGTGCCTGGTGTGTTTTCCCTTACGGAGTTAATCACTTGCCTTTTCCAAAAAAATCGAATAAAGTTGTCACACTCAAACATACTTTTCCGTTTTTGACGGGCCGTCGAAATTTATTTTATCTAGTGCTCAGGCTTCATGAGGTACCTCCCTCTTTCACCCTTTTTTGGGACTAATCTCCGCCTGGGCCGAACAGTGACTTTATCTACAACTACAGGAGTTACGATGTTATTAAATGGAATTTGCCCCAAATGTGCCTCGCACGAGGTGTATCGCCAGGATGGCAACCGATTGTACGCGCAGGAAATCGTCAGCTTAAAAGGTGGCGCGATCAGTAAAGGCGACGCGCCCCATAAATATCTCTGCACCAACTGTGGGTATCTGGAATATTATCTGCCCTTGACGGAGGAGAATCTTCAGATGGTGCGGGAGAATTGGGTACGGGTTTCGTCATGAAAAAATTATTTCGCATGGTTTGCATGGGGGTGGTTTTGTGTTTCTGCATTGGGTGTGACCAAATCTCAAAGAATGCAGCACAAACCTATCTCCAACCCTCGCAACCCGTCACGTATTTGGGCGGGTTACTTCAACTTCGGTATGCAGAAAATCCGGGGGCGATGTTGGGGTTGGGGGCGGAGGTGTCGCCCAACATTCGGCTGATGGTTTTGATCGGGTTAAACCTGATCCTGTTGGGCGGGGTGCTCAGTGTTTTTTTGAACGAAAAGGAAATCCCCTGGGTGAGTGTGGTGGCGACGGGTTTGCTGTTGGGGGGTGGAGTGAGCAATCTGCTCGACCGGCTGTACAACGGGGGGCAGGTGATTGACTTTTTGTATCTGGGGATGGGGCAGGTAGGGACGGGGATTTTCAACCTGGCAGATGTGGCGATCTTTGCCGGGGTGGGGCTGTTGATCGGATGGGGGCTTGTTGGACGCGAGCGGATGCTTGCGACAGAAGAGTCCGGCTTGCCGAATGGATAGCGGACGATTTTAGGTTGACTTCACCAGCCTTGCCGCGTCTTGCGTGACAAACCAGGTCACCTGCCCGTCCGTGGGTTGGATGCGTTGGGCAGGGAACTGTTCGAGATCGGGAGTCCCTTTCAGCACCGCGTGGAGGGTTTCGGCTTTGGCCGCGCCCGTGACGAGAAAGAAGAGGCTCCGCGCAGCGTTGAACACGAGGGGCGTCAAGGTAACGCGGTTGGAGGGGCGATCCTGGTAGTGGGCGGTGACGGGGAGGGTGGGCGCGTGCCGTTCGCGGGCGGGGATCGGGCCGGGGAAGAGGGAGGCGGTGTGCCCGTCGTTGCCCATCCCGAGCAGGATGAGGTCAAAGCGGGGGAAGGTGATGGAGGTCGGTTGCGTGGCGTCCGGGCGGACGAATTTTAAGAGTTGATAAACGTATTCGTCCGCGGCTTGTTCGGGAGGATATTCTCCGCGAATGCGGTGAATGTTTTCGTCGGGAATGGGGACTTTGCTCAGGAAGGTGTTGTAGGCTTGTCGGTAGTTGCTCCCCTCTTGATCGGGCGGGACACAGCGTTCATCCCCCCAAAAGATGTGGACTTCGGGCCAGGAAATTTGTTCCACGTATTCGCTTTCACCGAAGAGTTCAAACAGACGCTGGGGTGTGCCTCCGCCGGACAGCGCGAGCGTGAACTGACCGCGTTCGGCGATGGCTTTGCGTCCCAAGAAGATCAGCATCTCCGTGGCAACGCGACTGAGGGATTCGTAGTCGTCGAAAATCAGGAGGCGAGGGGGCATTTCTAATGGCTAATAGTTAATTGTCAATTGTTAATTTTTAATGGGTGCGGCACGGCGTTCTTTTGCAATGAACAAGAGAACGCCGTGCCTGGAGGGGGCAGTTATTGCCGGATCACGAGCGGGAGGTAGGTTTTATTGGATAAGGGATCAACCGAGATGATAGTAATCGTGACAGACGCATCACCGCCATATAGAGCGGGTTGACTATCGATCCAAGCGTTGCCACTAACTGTGTTGGTAATATTTATGTTAGAACCTATTATGTTATTCGTGACATTCAACGGATAACAATACTCATCTATGAGCTGACCGCCTTCATTTTCTAAATGAGCACAGTCACCGTTGTTATTCCAAATTGCCGTCGAACTCCCGTAATTGAATCCACAAAAATCTGGGTGGCTTTCATTGGTGTATACTCTACAAATTTGTCCTGGCTCAATTAAGAAAAATGGAAAAGTAAAAATATGCGAGTTATTGGTATTGTCGTACAAAGTCCAATTTTGAAGTTGCTGAGCCTCAACTCCTAAGTTTTGAATTTCCACATATTCATCAGATTCATCGAAACCAATCCCACTATAAAAAACATTAACAATTTGGATATTGTCCAGTATTGGCGTAACTTGGAAGGTGATAAGCACGGAAGTGGTATCGGTGAACGTCCCTGTCAGGGTGCCGGAGATGGCGTGGGTGGCGGAGTTGTACAGGTTTGGAGCAGGAGCACCGTCTACTTGAATGGTGTCGGTCAACACGGACAATTCCACGGGGAGCAAATCCACGACGGTGAGGGTGTAGGTATGAGTGTAGGTGTAAATCAGGTCCGCCTGGAGGGTGTAGGTGAAGGTTTCGCCGGGGGTTATGGCGGAGACGCTCGCGGTTTTGTCTAGCACCAGCAGGGGATCGCTCGCTTGCCCGACGGTGATCACCGCGGCGGGGGAGGTTTGGTGGGTGGGCAGGTTGCCGTCCACGGTGAGGGTGGTGGTGAACAGGTTGGTGATCTGCGTCTCAGGCAGGGCGGGGTTCACGGAGGCTTGCAGGGTGAGGGTCACGGCCTGGGTCTCGGTAAACCCGCCGGACTGGGTGAGTTCAATGGCAGGCCCGGTGGGGTTATACAGTTCGGGGGCAGGGACGCCGTTCAGGGTAATGGTTTCGGTCAGCACGGTGATGCCGCTGGGGAGGGCATCCCGCAAATCGAACGTGTAGGTGTGGGTTCCAGCCAGGTCAAGCTCGTAGGAAAGGGTGTAGGTAACGACATCCCCAGGAAGGACCGTCGAGGCGCTCGCGGTTTTGGTGAGCGTTTCCTGGACGAGTGGGGCTTCGATATTGAGGAAGATCGCGGTGGGTACGCCCCAATAGGCGTTGGCATCGTTATCCTGACCGCGCACAAAGAGAATATGTTGCCCGACGGACAGGGTGGAGGTGTCAATGGTGGCAACGGCTCCTTCAATTGAACTGTTGAAATTCCCGTCGGCAGGGGCCATCGGGTTCGCGACGGGCACGGTCGTGGTGATCCAGTGGGGCACGTCGATGTAATATTCGGCCACAGCGATGTTGTCCACCGGTTCTGTGCCATTCGAGTTTCTGAAACGGGTGTCGTTGAGGGTGGCGTTGAGCGTGACGGGAGTGCCTTGCAGGACACTGGCGTCGGAGAGGCTAAGGTTGAGGGCTTCCGGGCCTTGCGCGCTCAGGTAGGGGGTGCGAGAGTTTTTGGCGGCCTGCACAAGGGCGGGCAGGTTGCCGGGGAGGATATTGCCTTCAAAGTACGAGCAATTTTGGAAAAAGTCCGTCCCGATTTCAAACACGTAAGAGGCCACACCGAGGTCGCCGTACCCAAAGTCAATGGTGGTGCCATCGGTGGGGTAAAGGTAAATGGATTGTTGCGGCGTGTAGTTGTTGAAGTAGGCAAACTTACGCCCGAGCGTTTGCAGGGCTGTGCCATTTGGCGCGGGGGTGTAGTACCCGCCCCAGGCCCACAATACGAGTTGGCTGTAACTGTGCAGATCGAGGTAAACGCCCGTGGCATCTACCGGCGCGGCGTCGGTGAGCAAAGGCCCGCGCTGGTCGGGGAAGATGGCTTGGGCGTATTGCTGAATGGCTTGCACTTCGGGTTCGGAGGCGGCTGAAGGGCCACGATAAAGGTCACTGCATTGATCGCCGCTGGAACCGCCGCAACAATTCCACTGGTAGTAAAAGTTACGGTTGAGATCGATCCCCCGCGAGTTGCTGTTCGCACAGAAATTGTTATCGGTATTCTTCCGCCAAAGGATGCCGGTTTCCGCTTTTTTGCGTCCGTCGGGGTTGGCGTGAAGCATCAAGTGAACTTCGTGGTAGTCCAAAATCCAGGTGGCATCGGGGTCGGTGCCATAATTGGTCACAAGGTATTCGGCAAAGCGGGTGTTCAACTCCGCCGGGGCATATTCGCGGGCATGGATGGAACTGGTGATCATCAGCTTCGGTTTGGGGCCGGGGATATTGTGGTTGGTCAACACCAACACGTTCATGTCATAGCCCGGATCCCCGCCGACTGTCGTTTTTTCCCAGGAGTCGCCCGCATCCACCCAGGAAGCCAGATCGGGGTAAGCGTCCACGATATCTGTCGCCGTTTGGAAGGTCCCTTCGACAGTACGGTAACAGGCGTATCCGGGAATGGTCGGATAACCGCCAAACCCCGTCTCCGGCCCGGTCGGGCGGGGGGCAGTGAGCGCAAGGGTGGCTTCTTCATCAATCTCGACGCGGAAACCAAGCACTTGCAGAAGATTCATATCGGCCTTGTTCACGCCGAGCACGACAAACCCAAGATCGGAGTACACTTCCCACGGTTCCGTCCAGGTGGACAGATCACGCACCATTTGGTAATCGTCGTAGTAAGCACGAACGACGAAATAATCGCCTTCGATGGAGGCGGCAGGGGTGGGAAGATCAACGGTAGGCCCGGAGAGGGCATTGGCGGGGCGCATCGTCGCAAATGCAAAAGCGACGAGGGAGAGGAGTGCAAGGACAAAGATTGTCCCGATTAAAGTCAAGCGCGATATTTTCATAAAAACTCCTGATGAAGTGGCAATTTCCTTTGGGAGAAAAGGATGTCAGGGACGGTTTGAATCCCAGCAATTCTCAGTTGGCCACGAACGGCGTTCCTTAATGGGCATTCTTTGAGTTCAGCGAGGGCGTTTGAAGGAACGCCGTTCGTCAGCTCGTTTCCATATTGAGAATTGCTGTTGGAATCCATCCTGGTGGGAAAGCAGAGGTATGATAACATGGGAGGAAGGAGAGGACGAGAGGGAGAGGGTTCGCTAAGATGGGGGAGTGATTCGCTTTACACGGTCATTTTCCTCATCTAAAATTCCAGAATCTGCAATCTCTCATCCCTGAGGCTCACTTTGAAAACCCTGAAACACTTCCTACTCATTCTGGACGGACAAACCCTCTTCGTCACCCTGCTGGCGCTCCTCTCCACCGGCTTGTGCCGGTATTTTGGCTTCATGGTCGCCATCCCCACGGACTTAATCGGCATCGCCGTCATCTTTCCCCTCGTGTTTTCGATAGGCGGCGCGTTCAAACAACGGGAAGAGGTCACCAGTGCGTTTGCCTCCCTGCGCGTCAACGCCATCTCCCTCTACTACGCCCACCGCGACTGGCCGCGCGAGACCTCCCACCGGGAAAGCGGGCGCAAACTCGTCGAAGACTTGTTTCGCACCGTCGCCCTTTACTTCCGCAGTCCGGTAGAGTCGGCAGAAGCAAAAACCTATTTACAGGAAGTGTATCGTCTCTTCTCCGCATTTTCCGAGTCCCACGAACGATTGCGACAAGCAGGCGTCCCGGCCAATGAAATCTCCAGAGTCAACATGATCTTGAACAAGATGATGGAAAGCTTCGAAAAAATGAACAACGTCGCCCTTTATCGCCCCCCCGTGTCTCTGCGCGCCCACAGCCGGATGTTTCTCAACCTGTTTCCCATTATCTTCGGCCCCTATTTTGCCAATCTCGCCTTCCCCGAATATCCCTGGGTGGGGTTTGCTGTGGCCGCCCTCTACGCAATCGTCCTCGTCAGCCTGGACAACGTCCAAGATCATCTAGAAAACCCCTTCGATAGCCTCGGTGCGGATGATCTCAAACTGGAAGTCGTCGAAGACTACATTCAGTTCCTGAAATAAAATTGTAACCGTTCAGTCTAGAGAAGAACGTTCCGAAAAAAAAGGATGGGTGGGGGATGGCCATCCCCCACCCATCCTTTTTTTTCGGGGATTCTCCAAATATATCTGAACAGTTACATAAAATTCATCCCCTCCTAACTTGTCCGTTGGCCCTCTCTGTTATAATCCATGCATAATTCGGCAACGCTTTTTATTTGGTCTGAGTAGAAACTTACAAACAAGATGGCGCTCGTTACCCCCACACAGCTTGACTCCACCCACCAGCTGGATCGAACTGGAGCAAAAATCACGCTCGAAACCCTGGTCCACGACCACCGCGCCTACCTCTTTCGCCTCTGCCTTTCCATATTAAATGATGAAAACGAAGCCGAAGACCTGACTCAGGAAACCTTCGTCGCCGCCCTGCTGGGGATCAACCAATTCCGCGGGGACGCCCACATCCGCACCTGGCTCTCCTCCATCGCCATCAACCTCTGCCGGGACTTCATGCGGAAACGCAAAGCCAGGCAAACCCTCCAAACTGCGCTAGAAAATCTCCACCTCCTCCAGCGCCCTCCCCTCCCCGAAGAAACCTACCTGCAAACCGAACGCCACACCCAACTCTGGGAAGCAGTTAACCAGTTGGATGAAAAGCACCGTCTACCGGTCATCCTCCGTTACGCCCACAATCTGCCCACCGCTGAAATCGCCCAAATCCTCGGCCTCACAGAGGGCACCGTCCACTCGCGTCTGCACTACGCCCGCAAACAACTCCTCGGCGACCTCAAAACCCACCCCGCCCCGCGCAAAACCCACCCCGCCGGAGGCCTCCCATGAAAGCGCTCACCCCCCGCTACTCTCATGAGGAAGCCCGCCACGATCTCGCCGCCCAGGCCGAGGGGCACCTCCCCGACGCGCGTCTCCCCCACCTCGAAAACCATCTCGCCACCTGCGCCGACTGCCGCGCCTACCAGGGAGAATTCCTCGCCCTCGAAAAATCACTCGGCGAAGCCTTGCAAGCCCACCTCCCCGAAGTGGCATACTCCCCCGCGGAAAACCAGGCCTTCGCCGCCCATCTCAAAACACGCATTCCCAAGCCCCGTCCCCTCTTTCAAATCCCGCAGTGGCTCAACTCCCTGGCCTGGGGCGGCGCCGTCACCCTGCTGATGATCGGCATGGCCTGGATTCTCGCTAACACCCGGCTCGAAGAAGAACGCCCCCCCGACCTCCCGGACTCCGTGCTGTCGCTCGCGCTCTCCCTCACCACGCCGCCGGGGAACCGGATCACGTTCGCGGGCCACGGCACCCCGTCCAATCAGGTCATCTTCTCCCCGGATAGCCAACTGCTTGCTTCCGCCTACGAGAATGGGCAGGTCACCCTCTGGCAAATCGCCGATCAGACCGTTCATCTTCAACTCGACGCCGATCCACAAGGGGTCGCCAGCCTCGCGTTCTCCCAAAATGGCGCCCTCCTCCTCACGTTGGGACAAGGCAACGGCACCCTCAAAGTCTGGCAGGCCGCCGATGGACAACTGCGCCAAACCCTCCCCGACATCTCCGGCAACCCGCATTTTGTCGGGATTTCCTCGTCGGGGAAAATCCAACTCCTGCGCCAACCGAACGAGTTCATTTTGAACGCCACCGCCGGAGTGGACATCCCGTGGGCGATTCGCCGGGGATCGGATCATCTCCCCATCGTGTTACCCCCTCTCGCGGGGGACGTGGTCGCCGCCAGCCTTTCCCCCGATGGAACCATCCTCGCCACCGGGGCTAAATCCGGCATGATCACCCTTTGGGAGATCACCTTTGAAGAAGGGCACCTGCAAGGGAATTTGTTATTCCGCATGGAGGGGCACACGGGCGCAATCACCTCCCTGGCCTTCCACCCCGGCGGGCAATGGCTGGTTTCTGCCGCCGAGGATGGCTCCGCCCGCGTGTGGCGGATCGTTGATGGGGTGTCTCTGTACACCCTCCTGCAAGAAACAGGCGTAATTCACAGCCTGGCATTTTCTCCAAATGGGGCGGCCCTGGCCGCCTCGCTGGAGGATGGAACCGTTGTTCTTTGGATGTCCACCGGGGAGTAAACAGCACCCAAAACGGGGAAGATGTACGTAAATAAAACCCTTTGCAGTATCATGTCTGAATAGGAGAAAGACATGAACCCCCTCGAACAGAACTTTATCCCGGCTCAATTTTCGGACATTGATCTCTTGACCGGATGTTTTAACCTGGTTCGGTTTTCTAAAGAAATCGATAACAATTTTGGGAATTCGCGTCCACGCCTGGTTACGCTCATCACACTGGATTGTAAACAGCTCAAACTGGTCAACCAAGCCAAAGGCTTTGAGCATGGTGATCAATTGTTACGCTGGTTGGGCATCGTCCTGCGCGATGAAATGGGGGACGCGATTTACAGGATTTCCGGGCAACATTTTGTTGTTTATCTGCCCGGGGCGTCGAAAGAAGAACACAACGAAAGAGCCTGCCGCCTGTTTACCTACATCAACCAACAGGCGGAACAACTCGGCTTATCGGTTCCGGTCGTTTTAATGAGTGTGATCCATTTTCCCGGCGGCTCGCCGCTCACCACGGCCTGGGTCTGGAAAAACATTAACGAGAAAATGGAAGCGGTCAAAACGGGCGAACCATTTCTCATCGCAGAAGCCGAAGCGCTCACTGACAAAGATACGGAAACGATCCGCGCCATCGAATTGATGGCCTTACGCATTGTCGGGTTGGGGCAGATGATGAACGTCGCCTTCAAGATCGCCTACACCGATCCTGTCGGCAATATCCCCAACATGATCGCGTTGCAACGCAAATTGGATTTGATCTTTGCCGAGGCAGAGACCGGAGGACGGCAATTTTCGATGCTCCTGCTGGACGGCGACGACCTGAAGCGGTACAACCAGATCAGCTACGCGGCGGGCGACCATTTGATCCACCAAATCAGCAAAACGTTGATGTCCACCATTCGCACCGATGACTTTGTCGGACGGTGGCGGTTTGGGGATGAGTTTATTGTGATCCTGCCTAATACCACGCTGGAGGACGCGATGCTTGTCAGCGACAAACTTCGCAACGCCATTCATGAGGCCTCCCAGGCCTGGCTGTACCCCACCACAATTTCCGTCGGGGTCGTTCACTACCCGACACATGGGAATACCCTGGAAGACTTGATGGAAAAAGCCCAACTCGCGCTGTCTGAGGCAAAGGCCGCGGGGAAAAATAAAACGGTGTCGGCGAACCAACTGTCATTCCGAACGCAGTGAGGAATCCCTACGAAACCTCGTGTCCCTTGAGCGCCATAGGGATTTCTCCCATAGCCTGCACTGAGCGTAGCCGAAGTGTTCGAAATGACAAGTCATTGCAAACCAACTGTCATTCCGAACGCAGTGAGGAATCCCTACGAAACCTCGTGTCCCTTGAGCGCCATAGGGATTTCTCCCTCCGGTCGAAATGACAAACCACGCACCAGGATTGAATTAATCCCAGAACCACATCAAATTTTGAAGGTTTTTCCCCTGAACTGCGTCTAAAAACTAAACACATGGCCTTCATCCCCCTGATTCTCCGACGCGCAACCCGGCGAATAGCCTTACTATTGATCCTCACCCTGGGAGTCGTCCTCTCCACAGGGCTGATGTCCAGCGCGCCGGTGCTCGTGGATGCCGTGATCGAGTACGGCCTCCCCCGTCGCCTGCGCGCATCCGCCCTCACCGATCCGCTCGACGCCAATTTGCGCGTCACCACCTACGCCAACCTGGGGGAAGCCGATTATCACCCCCTGGACGACAGCATCCGCGCTACCCTCCAAACACGGTTCGGGCCGCACCTTCAACAAATCGCCCTCATCGTTCAATCCCATTGGATGTTTCCGTGGGTCGAAAATATTCCCATCGACAATGAACGGATCAACTTCCGTCTCGTTGAAGGGATCGAAGACAAAGTCACCTTCGTCGCAGGCAAGTGGCCCGATCCGAAAGAAATACGCAATACGGAAAACGCAATAGTCTCCGCGGTCATCTCCGAAGACATGGCGGAATATTACAACCTCACCCTCGGCAGTGAACTCCCTCTCAGCCACAGTGCCGATGCCCAAACCGCAGACCTGACCGTGACTATCGCCGGGATCATCCGCCCGCTCAATGCCAGTGACCCGTTCTGGATGGGGACATACAACCCGCTTCAATCGCAGGGCAACAAACGCTATCTCGAACAATTTGGCGTCCTCCTCCCCGCCGAAACCTTTTTTCCGCTCGTCACCGCCACGTTTCCCCGTGCCCGGTCGGAGTTGGCGTGGCATGTCCTTTTCGCCCCCGCCACGATCACCAACACCCGCCTGCCCGCGCTCGTCAACAATCTGGGGAGCCTCGGCGAAGATTTCGACAAATCGATTGCCTTTGAAACCGGTCTGCGCGACCTGCTCCTCGATTTTTATTTTCAAACCCAGGGCATCCGTCTCCCGCTTTACCTGCTGACCTCGGAAATCGTCTTGCTCGCGCTGGCCTATGTCGTGATGACTGCCGCGCAACACGTCCGCGCCATCGAGGGCGAATTCGCCATTCTCCGCAGTCGGGGGGCGTCAGCACGGCAAATTTTCCGCATTCAGTTGGCCGAAGCGATGATGATCGCGGGGGTGGCTGTGCTCAGTGGGCCAGGGTTGGGGGTGCAGTTGGTCAAACTGTTGGAGCGGTTTGGGCCGTTGGCGGATCATTCCGGGGCGGACATCCTGCTGACCGCGAGTCAGGCGGCATGGATGGCGGCGTTGGCCGGGGCGGGGGCGTGCGTTGCCAGTTTGCTGTTGCCTGTTTTTCCCGCGTTGCGGCGGAGTATCGTCGCCCATGTGCAAGCCTCGGGGCGGATTCAGAAACCGCTCTGGCAACGGTTGTATCTCGATGTCGCACTGTTGGCGGTCGGGTTCCTGCTGTTATTCCGTCTTCAGTTGTATGGGGGGATTTCGGGGGGCGGCACCCCGCGCGTGGATTGGTTACTCCTGCTCTCGCCGCTCACGCTCCTGCTGGGGGCGGCGACCCTGATCGTCCGGCTCGCCCCGCCCGTGTTAGGGTTGCTTTCCCGGATTACCGCCCTCGGACGGGGGTTGCCCGCCCCGTTGGCGTTGTGGCAGGCCGCGCGCAATCCCAACCAATTTGCGGGGATTGTGCTCCTGCTCACCCTGGCAAACGCGCTAGGGATTCTGGCAGTCGGGCTGAATACGACGTTGGACGCGAGTGAATTTGAACGGGCACGGTACGCCGCCGGGGGGGAGGTCCGGCTCGCGAGCGATGTCCCCACCCGCGCGGGGCAGGTGAACCCGCTCAGTCCGGCGAATTATCAGACTCCCGCGGTGGAAAACATCTCCTCCGTGGTGCGGATGGCGGGAACGGTCACATTAAAAAGTTTCCGCTCGTTCCCCGGATTTGATCTGCTGGGGATTGACCCGGTCAGTTTTTCCCACGTGACCGTGTACCGGGGGGATTTTTCGGACGCGCCGATGGGAGAATTGTTGGGGACTCTGATCCCGCGCGAGGCGGTGGTCCCCGGATTGGTGCTCCCCGGCGAACCGGCGGAAATCGGGCTGTGGATCGCCGCCCCGCTCGACAGCGATAGCCCCGTCCCGACCTTTCTCGATGGGAGTAGTGCCCGCGAACGGATCGGGTATTTCATCAAAATCCTGACCCAATCCGGGGAGTCCTATCTGCTTCCGTTGACCGATTCCGATCCGGCGTGTCGAGCGTTTGGGGCGGTCATCCCCCCGCCGGAGTGCGCCGCCCGTCCCTGGGTTTATTTTTCGACAGCGCTTCCCGCGTTTTCGGCTTCCGAGTTTCCGTTGACGCTTCATTCTTTTTGGATGCGGAACCGCGCCAAATCCGGCGGAGATTTTGTCGGCGGGGTCAATCTGCAAATCATGGCGGATGATCTATCGGTCAAAGACAAGTCGGGGGTGGTGACCGTCATCGAGACGTTTGAAGATGCGGTGGCGATCCTTGAGCACGAACTACGCTATCCGCAAAGTGATCTGTCCGTGTTTTCTTTTACGCGGGAAAAAAAGCATGAGGGGGAGGCCAGCGGGAAATTTTTCATGAATTATTCGCGGATTTTGGAGTATCAGGGCTTGATCTTCAATATTGCCGACCGGGACGATGTACCCATTCCGGCGTTGGTCAGTCCCCAGTTTATCGCGACAACGAACCTGGCGGTGGGCGATCTCGTCAACGGCGCGGTGCGGGAGCAGGAGATTTTGTTTGAGATCAAAGGGGTGGTGACGTATTTCCCGACGATGTTCGAGGAAAAAGAGGCCGGGTTTATGATCACCTCCAGCAAAGCACTCCTGATCCGGCTGGGAAACGAAACCCCGTTCGCGATCAACCCCAATGAAATCTGGCTGGATACGCCCCCCGGCACCCCGCTCGAAGACATCCCCACCGAAAACGCCTCGCAAATTTGGGATACGGAAACGCTCCGACAGGCGATGAAGGCTGATCCGCTCGCACTCGGCTTACGTTCGGTGACATTTTTGGGGTACGCTCTCACGACATTGATTTCCATCATCGGGTTTGCGGCGCATTTTACGTTGAGCGTGCGCCAGCGGGAAACGTCGTTCGGGATTTTGCGGACGATGGGATTGTCCCCCTGGCAGTTGTACGGGTCCCTCGCGTTGGAGCAGGCGTTGATCATCGCGACCGGGTTACTGCTCGGCGCGGTCCTCGGCGCGGTGCTGAACCAGATCGTGCTCCCCGGTCTGCCGATCACGCTGGCGAACCAGGCTCCCGTCCCGCCGTTTATTCCGCAAACCGATTGGCGTCCGATTGGGCAGGTGTTTGCGACATTGGCAGTCGTCTTTACCCTGACCTTTGGGGTGGCCACCTGGGCGCTCTGGCGCGGGAAGGTGCATCAGGCATTACGTATTGGTCAAGAATAAAGAATGGTACACAGATGGCACAGAACTATACTCATCTCGATCACAAATTTCGTTTTTGTGAATCACGGATAAGGCGATCACGGATGGTTCTTTACAACCTATCCGTGATCACCTTATCCGTGATTCAATTCACTGAATACTAGTTACTGGACACTTTTCACTGATCATGCTCCTCCTCACTTTCACCCTCCGCCGCCTCCTCCGCCATTGGGCGATCAACCTCCTTGTCTTCACCGGGTTGGTGCTGACGGGCGCGCTTGTGGCAGGCCTGCCGACATATGCCGAGGTGCTGGCGGCGAACAGCTTCGATTATTCGCTGGCGAATACCCCGATCTTCAACCGAAACGTCCTCCTGACCGCGCCGCCGGACATCCAGACGTTTAACGCCGCTCTCAAGGGGGTACTGGACGAAACGTTAGGGTTTATGGTGACGGATCGGCTCGAAGTCCGCGAAACATCGGATATTGCCGTCATGGCCCCGGAAGATTACGATGGTGACCGAAGTCGCCTCACCCAATTTATTTTGAGTGTGTGGTCTTTCAGCACGTTGACTCAAGATACCCGACTCATCGAGGGAGATTATCCCGATTACATCCCCCCGAGCGACAGCCCCTCCGCCGCCCTCGACCCCATCCCGGTGGAGGCCGCTATCACTTCTGCGGTTGCCGAAGCGAGTGGTCTGAAAATTGGGGATGGTCTCCGCACACTTTCCGAATTTGGCGGAACGGAATACCGCATCGTCGGCATCGTCGAGCCGCTCAACGCTCAGGACGAACGCTGGTGGGGTGACCCGCGCCCCATCGAACAACAAATCATCCCCGGCTTGAACGAAGATGTCGTGATCACCCCGCTCCTTCTCAACCCGCTCACGATGTCCACCTTTTTCCCCGAAGCGGATCGGAGTTGGCGGATGGTGGTGGATCAGGCGTTTATCACCCCCCAAAATGCGCGGGCGATTCAAACCGCGCTGGTCAACGCGCAAACGGGGTTCGAGCAGTACGGCGTTGAAATTTCGAGCGGCCTCCCTTTGCTCGTGGAAACGTATCTCAGTCAACTCGCCGTCGCCCGGATTGCCCTCTATTTGCTCTCCGCGCAGGCATTGATGTTTGTGTTTTACACGCTCGGCATGGTCACCTCCTTCATGATTGACCGCTCCCAAAGCGAACTCGCCACCCTCGTTAGCCGGGGAACCGGACGGGGGCAGATCATGCTTCTCTTTTCGCTGGAGGGATTTTTGCTCGCCTTGCCCGCCGCCGCCCTGCTCGGTCCTCTGCTGACTGAGGCACTCCTCACGCAGTGGGTGCAGATGACCGGGGCCGGGATCGATCCGCATCTGCCGTCGGAGGCCCGTCTGCTCGCGCTGGTCGCCGCGCTGATCGGGTGGGTATCATTTTCGTTGCCCGCGTTCGCCGCGGCGGGGCACAGCCTGATGGAATGGCAACAAACCCGCGCCCGTCCGGCCCGGCAAGCCGCCTGGCAACGCGGTAATCTCGATCTCTTTTTGCTGATCCTGAGTGGGCTGGCCTACTGGCAGTTGGCGCAATCCGGCTCGTTCGTCATGCGCCGACTGGGCGGCACCGCACTGGCGGACCCCCTGCTCTTGCTAGGCCCGTCGCTCCTGCTGATTGCGATTGCCCTGCTATTTTTGCGCTTTTTCCCGGTTCTCCTTCAAGTGATCCACAGATGGTTGAACCGGGGACGGGGGTTGATCCTGGCGATGGGGATGGCGCGGCTCGCGCGGGACCCCGTTGGCCCCAGTCGGGTGGTGCTGTTGATCAGCCTCGCCGCCGCGCTGAGTCTGTTCTCGATCACCTTCCGCGACTCGCTCGATGCCCGGCAACGAGAAGTCGCCCACTACCTGGCCGGGGCAGATTTACGTGTCCTGACGCGCCGCCACGCCCTGGCAGAAATCGCCGCCTGGCCTGGGGTAGAACAAACCTCGCGCACCTACCGCCTGCGGGTGGTGGGGCCAAACGCCAGTTTCATCCCCATGGTGGCGGTGGACCCGGCGACGTTTCCGCAGGTCGCATGGTATCCGCAAGGGGTGGGGGGGGTGACGATGGAAGCGTTGATGGAGGTCTTGACCGCGCCTACGCCCTCCGGCAAACCGGCGATCATCATGTCCCGCCGCGCGTTGGGGCCGCAGATGAAGGTGGGGGACATCTACACCGTCCAGTTATTGCAACATTTCCCGGAGTTTGAGGTGCGCGGCATTATCGAGGAGTTTCCGTCCGTGGAGGGCGCGTTCATGTTGATCGATGTGCGTGCGCTGGATTTTTGGGATCAACTGAGTAATGTGAGTGTCGCCAGGGAAGAAGTCTGGCTGTCCATTGACCCCGCCCAGTATCCCGCCATTGCCGCGAATTTCCCGTTTCCCAATGAGATTCAGGGGGATATGCAGACGCAGTTGATCGCGTTCCGGGCCAATCCGTTGACCGAAGGCGCGAAGAAGGCGTTTGAACTGAACGCGCAAATTCTCGCGGTGTTGAGCGTGGTGGGGTTCTTGCTCGTGCATTATTTCTCCGCCCAACAACGGACGTTCGAGTTCAGTCTCCTGCGCGCGGGCGGGTTATCTGCGGGGCAACTGCTCGCCCTGCTCGTGACGGAGGGGATGATCGTGATGGGGTTGGGGCTGGGGGCGGGTACGCTAATCGGGCTAACGCTCTCTTCGGTGATGCGGCCTTTCCTGTCGCGCATCTTTGCAAACGCCCTCGCCGGGGCAGTGGTGGAGCGGATCGTGGTCGATTGGGCCGCGGTCGGGCAGACGTTTTTATTGTTGGCGGCATTTTATGCGCTGGCGTTGTTGGTGTCGGTGATCGCTTTGTTGCGCGTGGGCGTGCATAAGGTGATGAGGACGAGTGTGGAGTGAGCATTTTTGACGCAAAGGCGCAAAGAGGCAAAGATTCGCAAAGGTTTTTTTTTATTTGCTTTGCGGCTTGGCGTCGAGACGCGGATGAAAGTAAGGGGCGCGTTTTGACGCAAAGGTTTTTTTCCTTCGCGGCTTTGCGTCTTTGCGTCAAACAGTCTGAAATGAAGGTATCTCTATGGCAAATGAACGGTTAGTTTTTTGTGACAATCTTGTCAAAATCTACAAAGTCGCGGACCTGGAAGTGGTGGCCTTGCAAGGGCTTGATCTGGAAATTCCCGCGGGGGAGATCATGGCGCTGGTCGGGCCTTCGGGGGCGGGGAAATCTACCCTGCTCAACTTGTTGGGTGGGTTGGATACGCCGAGCGCGGGGCGGTTGACCGTGGCCGGGGCAGATTTGCTCAAGATGGCGGAGACGGATCGGGTACGGTATAAGCGGGAGACGGTGGGCTTTGTCTGGCAACAACCCGCGCGAAATTTGTTGCCCTATCTCTCGGCGCGGGAAAATGTTGAATTGCCGATGTTGTTGAACGGGGTGAATCCGAACGAGCGGCGCAAACAGGCGTTGGCCCTACTCGACATGGTGATGCTGGCCGACCGGGCGAACTTCCGGCCCGATCGGTTGTCGGGAGGTCAACAACAACGCGTGGCGCTGGCGATTGCATTGGCGAACCATCCGCCGTTGGTGTTGGGGGACGAGTTGACCGGGCAGGTGGATTCGGAGTCGGCGAATGAGATTTTTACGTCGCTGAGGCTGATCAACAAACAGCTCAACACCACGATCATCATCGTGACGCACGATCCGTCGGTGGCGGCAAAAGTGGATCGGGTGGTGGCGATTCGCGACGGGCGGACGAGTACCGAGGTGCGGCGCACGTTCGACCACATGGGCAAGATCAGCGAGGAGGAATGGGTGATTTTGGACGGGGCGGGGCGTCTGCAACTGCCCAAACCGTATGTCGAAAAGTTGGACATGCGCGAGCGGGTGAAGGTGCGGATCGAACCCGATCATGTGTCCGTGTGGCCCCAACAAGTGACGACGCCGACCGAGGCCCCGATGATCACGGGGAAGAAACCCGAGGGGCAGGTGTGGAAACCGCCGTCCATGCGGTCGTTTTTGAAGGACTTTGATCCGTATGCTACGGGGAGCGGGGAAGCGCCCGCGGCAGTGACTCCGTCCGGGAGCGGCGACCCCGCTCACACAGGATCATCGGCGACCGGGACCAGTGCCCCGCGCGGGGCGGCGATCACGTGCGAGAAGGTATCCCGTTCGTTTTTTCTCGGCGCAGAAGAAGTCCACGCCTGTCAGGATATTTCGCTAGACATCCCCGCGGGGACGCTGGCGTGTTTGAAGGGGCGGTCGGGGTCGGGGAAGACGACGTTGTTGAATTTGATCGCCGGGCTGGATGAGCCGACGGGGGGGACGGTGTTTTTCAACGGGCAGGCGATGGAGAAGATGTCGGCGGCGGCGAAGATTGACCTGCGACGGCGGCAGATTGGGTTTGTGTATCAGACGTTTGGGCTGTTGCCGTATCTTTCGGCGGGGGAGAATGTGGAGGTGCCGTTGCGGTTGGTGCGGGCGTCGCGCAAGGCGCGGCAGACCCGGGTCGAGGAATTGTTGGGGCGCGTGGGGTTGGGCTTGCGGAAGGCGCACCGGACGTATGAGCTGTCGGGCGGGGAACAACAGCGGGTGGCGATTGCGCGGGCGTTGGTGAACGAACCGGCGTTGATCCTGGCCGATGAGCCGACGGGGCAGTTGGACAGCGCGACGGGGGCGAGCATTATCGCATTGTTGCGACAGATTGTGGCGGAGACGGGGGTGACGGTGATCATTGCGAGCCACGATCCGAAGGTGCATGAGGCGGCGGATGTGGTGTTTGAGTTGAAGGATGGGAAACGGGTTTCATAAGATGGGACACAGACGGCACAGAGGAAGCGGATGGACACAGATTTTTTAACGCAAAGGCGCAAAGGTGTTTATTTTGGGGCAGGTGGGATGGACTTGCCGCAAAAACCCTTGCCGAGTGCACAGGCCAGCAAGTCCACCCCACATTTTTGAGAATATTTTATTTTCGTGTGATCCAAATGAGTATTTCTAAAAACATTCTTCTCCTTCTTTTATTCCTGACCATTTCCGCGTGTTCGTCCCCGAATGTGGGGACACCGTTGGCAAATCCTACGCCTGTCCGGGCAATTTCCACCCCTACAAGGGTCGCCCCTACCGAAGCGCTTCCCCCTCCTCCGACGGACATCCCGCCCACGGAAACGCCTGATCCCGTCCTCCTGCATTCGGACTGGATCGGCAGTCTCACCCACCCCGACGGCACCACCGAAGCCATCCTCGTCCGGCTGGACGTGGGCACGCTGACCCTCCAACCCCAATCCGAACCCCTGACGCTTGAAGGACTCGTGCGCGTCGGGAACACCCTCTCGTTTCAAGTCCGCGGGGCGCGGGAGATGCAGATGACAGGACAATGGGACGGGGAACAGATCGTCGGCACGGTGGAGGAAAATGGGCAGACAAACATGTTGACCCTCCAGCCTCTGACCGAGGCCGGAACTTTGGCAGACTACGCAGGCACCTACCAGTTTGAAAACGGCGCGGCCCTCACCGTCCAGGTTTCCCCCAGTTTCACCGCGACCGGGCTGGACTTCTTTTGGGAGGGGTTGTCGGTCACAGACTTTGGCACGGGGGCGATCCGGGGGCTGTACCCGGTTGCCGCCGACAGATTTCTCGTGGGAAGTGCGCGGGTTGTGGGCTATCCGTTTGGGGCGGAGATCGGGTTCGTCCGCACGGACGAACAAGTGACCGGATTGATCTGGACGGACGTTTCCGGGGAACGGCAAGCCACCCGCCTCGATCTCCCCACCGAAACCGTCACCTACACCACCCCAGACGGGATCACGCTGACCGGCCTCCTCACCCTCCCCACCACCCCCGGCCCACACCCCGCCATCGTCGTTCTCCACGGCTCCGAACGCGGCGAGCGGAACGATTTCTTCCGCGAGCAGTTGCGAACATTTTTCGCCAGCCAGGGCATCGTCACCCTCACCTACGACAAACGCGGCGTGGGCGATTCGGAAGGGGTTTACCGGGAATCGGCCTCGGAGGAGAATTTGACGCTGTTGGCGCAGGATGTGCTGGCGGGCGTCGGCTATTTGCAAACCCGCCCCGAAGTGGACGGGAGCAAGATCGGGCTGATCGGAAGCAGTCAAGCGGGGTGGGTGATTCCCATTGCCGCCCAATCGGCGGACGTGGCCTATTTCATCATCCTGTCCGGGCCGGTGGTTTCGGTGGGGATAGAAGATGCCTATAGTGCATACGCCAACGACGGGGATTCTCCGACAGAACTCACACCCGAACAACTGTCCCAACTCCTCGCAGAGCGCACGCCCTCAGGCTTTGATCCGGTACCCATCCTCACGACCCTGACCCAACCGGGGCTGTGGCTCTGGGGAACCGTAGATATGAGCATCCCCGTCCCGGAAAGTGTGGTCAATCTGGAGGCGCTCATCGCCGCGGGGCAGGGGAATTTCAGTTACGAGGTGTATCCGGGGTTGGATCACAATTTGCAAGTGTCGGAGGGTGGGTTGTTTCGGGAGATTCCGTTTTCGACAGGGTTTGGGGAGGAGGTGTTTGGGAGGATCTTGGAGTGGGTGAGGGAGGTTATCCCATGATGAAAAATAAATTGCAGGTTCTTTGGGAAGTTTTCCGGGCATGTTACAATTATTTTTAAGTAAAAGGATATTCCTACCGCAAAACGCTGGAAACCACCATGAACCTCAACTTTGAATGGGATGAAAAAAAGGCCAGGAACAATCTTAAAAAGCATCCTGGGGTTAGTTTTGACGAGGCCAAAACAGTTTTTGATGATGAGTTCTCGATTACTATCAAAGACTCTGAGCACTCGACGCAAGAAGAAAGGTTCATTGATATTGGGCGTTCTGCAATGGGACGTCTTCTCGTCGTTGTTTATGCAGAACGCGGCGACAATATTCGGATCATTAGCGCTCGCAAAGCCACCTCTGTTGAGAGAAGAAAATATGAAGAAGAATAAAGAACAAGAACCCGATGACGATATGCGCCCTGAATATGACTTCAGCGGAGGCGTGCGTGGAAAACACCACAAGGCTTACCGCGAAGGCCATACGGTCACCATACACCAAGAAGATGGCTCAACCATTGTGCAGGAATTTAAGCTGGAAAAAAACGCTGTGGTTTTAGAGCCAGATGTCAAGGAATATTTTCCCGATTCAGAGAGTGTCAATCAGGCTTTACGTTCGCTGATTGCCCTCATTCCTGAAAAACGGAAATCGGCATCCAAAGGAAAGCGTGTGAAAGCTCATCGCCCAACGGTCTAAGGGCATTCTTCTGCGCCAGGATTGTGACTCTTTGAGCGCATAGGTCAGGATAATTCCTACAGGTGAATATACGTTTGAGAGATCGATCACTACGGGGAATTTAGGGATAGGGTGTATCCGAGGTTAGATCACAATTTGCAGGTATCGAGGACGGGGTTTGAAGAGGAAGTGTTGATGAAGATTTCGGAGTAGGTGTGGGTAGTGGTAGTGGTAAAATGAGCCGCCATGCGAACCGCCCCCCAAATGCTCGACCTCATCCTCCACACCGCGCAGACCGACCCCCGCGTCCGCGCCGTGATCATGAACGGCTCCCGCGCCAACCCCAACGCACGGCGAGACATCTTCCAAGATTTTGACATCGTCTACCTCGTCACCGATGTCGCCCCCTACAAAGCCGATCCCGCGTGGATTGACCTCTTCGGCGAGCGGATGATCCTCCAACTCCCCGACGACATGGATGATCCGCCCCCCGATCCGCGCGACGGCTACGCGTACCTGATCCAGTTCATGGACGGCAACCGGATTGATCTTTCGCTTTACCCCGTGGATAAACTAAACGTCATGGCACGGGACAGCCAAAGCATCCTCCTCCTCGACAAAGATGGGATCATCGAACCCTTTCCCCCCGCCAGCGACAGCGATTACCTCCCCAAACCGCCCACGGCCAAACAATACGACGACTGTTGCAACGAGTTTTGGTGGGTCAGTCCGTATGTGGCAAAAGGCCTGTGGCGCGGAGAACTCACGTATGCCAAACACATGGAATTTTACGTGCGCGAGCAATTGATGAAGATGCTGGACTGGTACGTGGGCGTCAAGACCGACTTCCAAAAAACCCCCGGCAAACTGGGGAAATACCTCGATCAATTTCTCGAACCCGACCTGTGGACCCTGCTCCGAAACACCTTCGCCGACGCCGATACCGCCCACAACTGGGACGCCCTCCTCGCGATGGGCGAACTGTTCCGGCGCGTCGCGGTTCCGGTGGCCGAGCATTTTGGGCACACGTACCCGTTTGGGGATGATGAACGGGTCAGCGCGCACATCCGACATGTGCGGGCGTTACCGAAAGATGCAGGGTCCATCTATTAAACATGCAAGCTAAAGCCGCCTCTCAGCCTCTCCCGGTCTTCGTTGTCCTCGCGGTGCTCTTTGGGGTCATCACCACGCTCTTCCGGTACGACGGCTACGGCATCAGTGACCAGATCGAACAATTGCCCATCATTTTGCGGCAATTTGATGCCACGTATTTGCAGAACGATTTTTTCGTCAACACCAGCGCGGAATTTGGGCCACGTTGGTATTTCTCCCAATGGATGGCGGGCCTGGCAGGCACCCCGGAACGTTTACCCGCGTTTTTTTTGGGCTTGACCTTCCTGGCAAATATTTCCATTTCAGTCACCTCCTTCTTTTTTGCCAAAAAGTTATACCACCACTCGAATCTCGCCGGCCTCCTCGCCGCCGCACTTGTGATGAGCGTCCCCACGTTTGGCCTGGGGTATACGTCCAATCTTTATCAAACCCTCTTCATCGAAAGCACGCTCAGCATTCCCTTCGTTTTCCTGGCGATTCTGTTTGCTTCCCACGAAAACCTGCTGGTGGGCACGATCCTGGCTGGCATCGCGGCCCTTTTTCACCCCTTGTTTGGGTTGGAAGGGGGGGCGTTGTTGATCGCCTCCCACGCCCTGACCGCGTTCGCCCACCACCGGAAATTGTCCAAAGCCACGTGGCAATCCATCCTGCTTTCTACAGGGATTTTAGGGGTGTTCGCCCTGCTCTGGATCATTCCCACCCTGTCCCAAACACGCATCGCCTCCGAAAAATTTATCGAGATCGTGGCATTTTTCCGGCACCCACACCACTACCTCCCCAGCACCTTCCCCCTCACAGATTATGGAATGGCGCTCGGTTTCCTGCTAGCTTTTGCCGTGGCATGGGTTTGGCGACGCACCAGCCCCGAAACACCCTCCCCCGCGGTGGATTTTCTGCTCGCTTTTTCCAGCCTCATCCTCGTCGGGTTTCTGATGGGCTACGTTTTTGTGGAAATTATCCCCGTGCGGCTCATCGTCACCGCCCAAACCTCCCGCCTGTTATTTCTCCTCAAATGGGTGGGCTTGTTGATGATCGGGGGAAGTATCGCGCAGGTTCTCACGCCAGAACAAGAGGGCACGGCCAGCCTGTTTTTGATCAGTGTGTTCTCCCCGATCACCACAGGGGTTGCGTTTGGGGCGCAATTCATTCGCCCCTGGATCAACCAACACCTGCCCGCTATCCGTCTATTTTTTGAACCAGTCTTTTTACTCCTGGCCATTCTCACCTTTCTCCTTCAATTTAGCTTCAGAAATTATCTATTTGTCATCTTGTTTATCCTGATCGGCCTCTTTATTTCATTTGATCGAAAAATCCTTTACGCAGGCGTTTTCACCGGCACCCTCCTCTTCACATTCGTCACCCTCTTTCGCCAGACCCTCCCGCTCCCCGATTTTGTGCAAACCGCCTATGAGGATTTTGACACCAAACTACAAATCACCTACTCCGACATCGGGGTGCAAGGGCGCGCGGTGGCAGACTTCGCCCGAAACAACACCCCCCCCGACAGCATCTTCCTGACCCCTCCCGCGTTTGGGCAATTTCGCTTGTTCGCCAACCGTGCCATTGTCGTAGACTTCAAAGCCTTCCCCTTTCAAGAGACCGCCATGGAAGCGTGGTACACTCGCCTCACCACGGTTTATGGCCTCTCAAAACAAACCGGCTTTGCGATGCTCTCCCCTCTCGAAAAAAATTACAGCCATCTCACAGACGAAAAGTTGATCCACCTGCAACAGGAATACCACTTCTCCTACGCCGTGTTATTCCTCGAAACAGACACTCGTTTCCCCGTCCTGTTTGAAAACAACGAATATAAACTCATCCAATTGGATCAACAAACGCTAAAATAAACCCATCCCCTCCCCGTACAGGAGTCACCATGGATCATTTACAACCCCTCCTCCAACAAGAGGCCGACCTTCAATTTCCGTCGTTCAACGAAGACACCGCGTGGGAAATTGGCTCTTGGCTCGTGGAATACGCCAAAACGCACAACCTGCCCATCACCATTGACATCACCCGCGGCGCCCAACAGGTCTTCCACGCCGCCCGCCCCGGTGCCTCGGCGGATAACGACGAATGGGTCAAGCGCAAAGTCCGGGTGGTGAACCGGTTCGGGCACAGTTCGTTTTACGTCGGACAGATGTTGAAAAGCAAGGGGAAAACGATTGAGCAGAGTTCCCTGATCCCCGAAAGTGAATACGCCCCGCACGGCGGCTGTTTCCCCATCCTCATCCGGGGCACGGGCATGGTCGGCACCCTCACCGTCTCCGGCCTCCCCCAAGAAGAAGACCACAAACTGGTCGTGCTTGCGATCCAGACCTATCTAAACCCCTAAACCACAAAAGACAACTGCTCAGGCAAAAGAAGGAGTGCCCGAAAGGTTCTCCTTCGTGTACTTCGTGGTAAAAAAACAGGAGTCTCTCATGTCGTTAAACCCAGTTGTTTCCCTCTTAGGCCGTCGCCTGCGCCTTGCCGTGATCGGGGGCGGGCCGGGATCGTTTATCGGGCCGATGCACCGGCTCGCGGCGCGGATGGATGACCGGTTCGAGGTCGTGACCGGCGTGCTGTCCTCCAACCCCGACCGGGCACGGGCCACGGGCGCGGAATTGGGATTCGCCCCGGATCGGAATCACACGAACGTCCTCGAACTGCTCGACGCGGAACGGACCCGCGCGGACGCCATTGACGCGGTCGCGATCATGACCCCGAACGATTCCCACCTGGAATACGCCGTTGCCGCGCTGGATCGCGGGTTCGACGTGATCTGCGACAAGCCGATGACCAACACCATCGAAGAAGCCGAAACCCTGCACCAAAAAGTGCTGGACACCGGCCTGGTCTTTTGCCTCACCCACAACTACACCGGCTATGCGATGGTGCGCCAGGCGAAAGCGATGGTCGAAGCCGGGCAACTCGGCCCCATCCGGCTCGTGCAAATCGAATACGTCCAGGGTGGGAAGGCGGACGAAAGCAAACCCGACCCGATGGAGAAGTGGCGGTTTGTCCCCGGGCGGGGCGGCCCCTCGCTCGTGATGGGCGACATCGGCTGTCACGCGCACAATCTGATCCGGTTTGTGACGGGGTTGGAAGTGGCGGAGGTCGCGGCGGAAGTCGGGGCGATTGTGCCCAATCGGCAGGTGCATGACTTTGCCGGGGCGATGTTGCGGTTCGAAAACGGTGCCCGCGGGAGCTTTTGGGCCACACAGGCCGCGGCGGGGGTGGAAAACTGTCTGCGGTTTCGCGTCAGCGGGACGAAGGGGTCGTTGGAATGGTTGCAGGAAATTCCCCAGGTGTTGACGTTCAAACCGCTCGGCGCTCCCGCAGAAACCCGCACCCCGAACGGGCCGGGGACACTCCCCCTGGCGAAGCGCTCCTGCCGGGTCGTGGCGGGCCATCCGGGCGGGTTCTCCGAAGGGTTCGCCAACCTGTATATGGACGCCGCGGAGGCCATCGCCGCTCGCCGCGCCGGTCAGCCCGCCGATCCGCTCGCATTGTATTTTCCGAACTCGTTCGATGGGTTGATGGGGGTGCGGTTCGCCTACCGGGTGATGGAGTCGAGTAACGCGAATGGGCAGTGGGTAAAGTGCTGATTTCCGACCGTCGTTCGTGTCTCTGTAAGGTTGCAACGAGGCAAATGATCATCATTCGTGTCTCTGCAAGGTTGCAACGAGGCAAATGATCATCATTCGTGCCCTTGCAGTACCGCGACGAGCCAAACGATCATCATTCATGCCCTTGCAGTACCGCGACGAGGCAAATAATGATCATTCGTGTCCTTGCAGTAGTGCGACGAGCCAAATGATCATCATTCATGCCCTTGCAGTACCGCGACGAGGCAAATAATGATCATTCGTGTCCTTGCAGTAGTGCGACGAGCCAAATGATCATCATTCATGTCTTTGCAGTACCGAGACGAGGCAAATGACCATCACGAGAAAACAAATCCACCACCAACCATCTGTCATTCCGAGCGAAGCGAGGAATCCCTAATACGATCAATTGGCACTAACTTCCTACTGGGAAGCTGTAACTTTCAGCGTACCAGGGATTTCTCCCGTTGGTCGAAATGACGTGTCCTGGCCAGGTTCAAAATTCAACTGATGCATGTCATTCCGAGCGAAGCGAGGAATCCCTGATACGATCAATTGGCACTAACTCCCTACTGGGAAGCTGTAACTTTCAGCGTATCAGGGATTTCGACCCCTTCACTCAAGTGAAGCGGTCGAAATGGCGTAATTGAGTTAGATTCGAGAGAGGTATCCCATGAGTAAAGGACGCCTGGAAGCCTTCAGCGATGGCGTGATAGCCATCATCATCACCATCATGGTCTTGGAATTGCGCGTGCCCGAAGGGGGAGATTGGCAGGCGTTGGTACCGCTCATTCCGGTCTTTCTCAGCTATGTATTGAGTTTTGTCTTTGTCGGCATTTATTGGAACAACCATCATCACCTGTTTCAGGCAGTCAAACAGGTCAACGGTGCGGTGCTGTGGGCCAACCTGCATCTGCTGTTCTGGCTGTCGCTCGTGCCATTCGTCACCGCGTGGATGGGGGAAAATGAGTTTGCCGCGTGGCCGGTGGCGCTGTACGGGATCGTGCTGTTTGCGGCGGGGTTCGCGTACTATCTTTTGACGAACGCACTGGTAGCCCATCACGGGCAGGACTCGGAACTGGCGCAAATCCTGAGCCAAAATGCAAAAGAAAGAGCGTCCATCCTGTTGTATGCGCTCGCCATTCCCCTGGCGTTTGTCAGTTCGTGGATTTCGGGCGGGTTGTATGTGCTGGTGGCGATCATCTGGCTGATCCCCGACCGTAGGATTGAGAAAAAACTGGTAAAAAAGTAAAAAGTGCCCCTCGAAGCGAGGGGCACTTTTTTTTAGATGGCTAAAACGAAGTTGAACGTTGCCGCTTTGCCGTCGGCGGTGTCCTGTTCATCCATCACCAGCGCGGGGTGGAAGATGCCGTCGGAGGCGTTATCGGGTTCGTTCGGGAAGTAGAGTTGGGTGGTGAGGACGGGTTGGTTGGGGGCTTGCACTTTGACGTGGATGTGCCGCGTCCGTCCGGGGTAGAGGCCGGGGCGGATGGTTTCGAGGGTGAATTGCCCCTGATCGTTGGTGAACTGGTGGCCGCGCAGTTTGTAGCCCACGTTGTCGTAAACGCCTGCGTCGTCGCAGTGCCAGAAGTCAATCAACGCCTGGGGAACGGGCAGACAGTCGGTGGTGAGGACTAAGCCGGTGACGGTGAGTTTGGTTCCGGTCATGCCGTCTTCAATTAACGAGGTTCGTTCGGGGGTGTTGGGGGTGTAGTAGGGGCCTTCGGTTTGGGCAAGCGTGGGTTCGTCGTCGTCATCGCCGCACGCGGGGGTGGGGGCGAGGGCTTGAGGGACGGGGGTCGCGGTGGGGTCTGTGGGGGGCACGTCCGTGGGCGAGAGGGCCGTCGCTGAAGGTTCGACAGCGGGGGCAGACGTTGGGGCGGGGAGAGTCGTTGAGGGGGGCGCTTCTTCCGTGGGCGCTTGCACGCCACAAGCGGCGAGGACAAAGGCAAAGGGGCTGGCAAAGGCCAGTTTGAGAAAATCGCGGCGGTTGAGGGAATTGAATAGGGTTTGAAATGACATGACATAGCTCCTTGGGGGTGAGTTTATCAAACGAAGGTTAAGGGGATTTTAGATAAGGCGTAGAAAGGGCAAAAAAAGGGCATGACGGGCGTGTACACGCCCGTCATGCCCTTTTTTTCGGGGTAAAATCCTTTTATGACGTGTTCCCCTGCCCACCTCCCCACCATCCTCTCCCTCCTCGCCACCCCGGACGAACAACGCGATGCCGCCTGGGTAACGGAGTTTTACACCCATATCGTCGATTGCAGTCTGACCGACGACATCCCTCAGGTGTTTTTTGGCCCCGATCATTTTCCCTACTTCGGCCTGAAAACGCCCCCCTTTGACCAACCCTATCAGGAATATTGCCTCCGTTCCATCCTGGAAAAACTCACCGAGGACGGGGTCGGCGTGGCGATCAACCGTGAAGGTCTGAACGCCGAATGGGTCTTTACCTATGGCGATTTGCTCACCCTGCGCATGTTTGGCACGCTGGAAGTTTCCCAGCCCGATCTGCCTTCCGCCCCGGACAGCCTCCCGAAAGGAAAGCACATGATCAGCCAACCCTCGGAAGACTATTTGCCCGGCTATGCCCGTCAAGTCATCCGCAATTACATGAAACGGATGATGGCAATTCCTGAACCGGGCGTGTTTCTCCTCTCGCGCCCGGGCCTCCCGCGAGAACTGGTCTTCTCTATCTTTCCCGAAACCTTCGCCACGCAGGAGATTTTTGAAGGAGCGCTCGGGGCCTTGCGCTGGTTTTTACCCCGCCATTATGCCGTCGCCAACATCCCGCAAGCCTCACCCCTGGTGCAGTATTTTCAGCCGTTGTAACCAACCTTCGACAAAAATTTCGTAACTGCTCAGGCTAAGAGAGGAAACTCCCGAAAAAAGGGTGAAGGGGGGATGTACATCCCCCCTTCACCCTTTTTTCGGGCTTACTTTTACCCTGGCTAAGTAGTTACAAAATTTCTTCAGAGACTGCCTAAAAACTCAACCCCTAAAGGTTTTTTGCGCTTTTGCGTCACGTTTCCAGCCAAAACATGACCCTATTCACGGACATGCACCTAAAAAAGAAAAGGGGCTCTTCCGTTTTTGGCGGGAAAAGTGCCGAATTTTTGAAGGTGAAGGGGATGTACATCCCCTTCACCTTCAAAAATTCGGGTTCCTATCCCGTTAATCCCGGTAGAGCCAGAAAACCTTTAGGGTTTGGGCAGGGAGTTTTCAGACGCGCTCTACGAATAACTGGCTTCACCGATACGGTATAATGATGGAGTTATGGACATATTCTTTCTCGACCCCGACGACGTTCCCCTCCCCCCCAACGAAGTTCGTATCCGCACCTTTGCCGTTCAACCCTATCCGGACGGGCGAAGATTGCGCGTGTACCTGGAAATCACCCCCTTCCAGAAAAAACCTTCTGCCGAAATCACCCTGCTCAACCCTTTGGGCCACCCCGCGGGCAACATCAGCATCATCGAAACCATTGATCCCCGCCTGGAAATGACCATGCACATTCGCGGCGCACTGGTCCCCGGCCCCTACACCGCCCGCGCCGACCTCTTCTACCAAGACCTTCCCGAAGACACCGCCGAAATGGTCGAAAACGGCCTCGCCCAAACCTACCAAATGCCCGAACAACAGATGATCGATCACGCCGAAGCCACGTTTGAAGTGTCCGATGCTGGATAAACCTGAACTTCCAGCCGCCCACGGGATCCAACCCGTGCGCTACATCAGCGTGGGCGTCGGCGCGCCGCACGAGGTCGAAGATGAGATCGTCGAAGAAGCGACCGCCTGCATCACCGTGAACGGGCGGGAACTCGCCACATTCATGTGTACCCCGCACCAACTCGATTGGTTGGGGGTCGGGTTTTTATACAACGAAAGCATCATCTCCCGCGCCGACGAAATCGCCACCCTGCACATTTCCGACAGCCATTGCGTGGATGTCTGGCTCACGCACGATTTCACCCCGCCTGAACGTCTGATCGTCACCGCCGGATGCGGGGGTGGGGTCACGTTCGATGATCTCTCCACCCAACATGATCCGCTGACCGAAACCCTCCACGCCGGACCGGACACCCTTGCCGACCTGATGCGCCAACTCCATCTGGGCGCGGAACGCTACCAACGCTCGCGCGGCATCCACACCGCCGTCCTCACCACCCCCTCCGACATCCTCCTGCAAGTGGAAGACCTGGGCCGCCACAACTGCCTGGACAAACTCGCCGGGGCCGCCCTCCTGCAAGGGATCAGCACCCCCGGCCACATTCTGCTCTCCAGCGGGCGCATCAGCAGTGAGATGATCAACAAAGCCCGGCGGTTGGGCGCACCCATCGTCTGCTCCCGCACCTCCCCCACTAGCCTGTCCGTCGCCCTGGCCAGCGCGTGGAACATCACCCTCGTCGCCTACCTCCGCCAGGATCGCATGCGGATTTATACCCACCCGGAGCGCGTACTTTGACTTCCAAAAGGGTTCTTTTAATGGCGCTGTTTAGCGTCCTGTTTTTGATTGGCGGCTTGCTCGCGGCCTCATTCGGGGCTACGCTGGGCTTTGATCAGTTCACCCAAACCGAACAGAGCGTGTTGATGCTCATCCTACCCTGTTGCGGCCTACCGTTGATCTTGCTCGGCTCCACCGCGACGTTGTTGTTCAGTCAGGCAAAGGCTCCGAATGATCAGACGTTTGTGCGGATGGGTGTTCTTGGCCTACTCATCACGATCTTATTAACTTTTGCTATAACAATGGTGCTGACCACGATATTTGGATAAATTTGCTCATAAAAAGGTTAACCATCATCATTTCACGTTACGAGAATGTCGCGAATCAATATCTACTTCATCGAACTAATGATCGGGCTAGGGATTTTGATTTTGGTCAGCTCACTTTCCAATAATCTCTGGTTGGGAGCCATTGTGGCTTTTATCTCCTTGCCATTCGTTTTTTCTTCATGGGTAACGTCTCTAATCCTTGGAAGTAGTGAAAAAAGAGTATCACGGCACTTCAAGGAAAAGCCGAATTTCCATCAGGAATCGGTGCAGGAAGTTGTCAACGGGCAAAAAACCTCGCTCGAGAAATTATCGCCTATCGAAATAGTGGCAGTTTTTTCGCTCCTGCTCTGCAAATTTTCGCTGGATGAAGTCGTTCAAAAAATGAATGTGCTTTCGACTGAAAACCCGGCAGGAAAATTTGATGAGGCCTTTTTTCAAAGCCTGGAAAATACCCTCAAAGAGTTTCAAATCAAAGGCTTATCTGAAGAGCGCTACCTGCTTCTCCAACTTGCTCAGAACCTCGCCCAGCATCATCACCAATTGGCCTGGGCAGAAAAATTCCATACTTCGTTTATGAACATTGCCAAAAAGCAAGTCGAAGATCAACCCATTTTTCAGTATAAATAGCGACTAAATTTAGGAGAACACGATTTTGTAGTAACGACTTCAGTCGTCAGGGCTACGAACGATTGAAATCGTTACTACAGTTTGAAGTTGTGATCCACTGCAATTCCCCCTCAGTTCCTTGAGTTCCCAGGAGTTCCTATGAGTTCCCCCGAAATCTCCCTCACCATCAACGGCCACCCCATCACCGTCCCCGCGGGCACTACGATCCTCGACGCCGCAGCCGAACTGGGGATCGAAATCCCGGTCATCTGCTACCACCCCCACCTGACCGCGAACGGTCTCTGCCGATTCTGCTCCGTGGATGGCGGGGGACGCGTGCAACTCGCCGCGTGTGTGACCGAGTGCGCCAACGGGATGACCATCGAAACCCACAGCGAAGACGTGAACCGCGGGCGGCGCACGATTTTGGAACTCCTCGCCTCCACGATCAATTTGGACGAGGCCCCCGAAATTCTCGACTATCTCGAAGAATACGGCGCGGACTCCCACCGTTTCCCCGGAGCCAAACGCCGTACCTCCCCCATCTATGACGACAACCCCTTCTACTTGCGGGACTACAACCAGTGCATCAACTGCTGGCGCTGTGTGCAAGTCTGCGCCGACGATGCCCAGTTCACCTACGCCCTCAGTTTCGACGGGCGCGGGTTCGAGACGCGGATCGGCACCTTCATGGGTGAAGGGATGACGAACACCACCTGCGTCTTCTGCGGTCAATGCGTGGGCGCCTGCCCAACCGGGGCGCTGAAACCCAAACGGCAAGCGCTGTTGGAACAAGGCATGAACCCCGACGAGATTTTCTTTGCAACGAGGCAAAAACGACGCAAGAAAGCGATGGATGCAGAAGAATAGTACACAGGCGGCACAGATTAAACAGAAGGAAACAGAATGTCTCTGGAAATATTCCCTGTCAAACGCCCGGAATGGACGCCCCTCCCTTTTGAAGGATGTGTAAACGTCTCCTCGAAAAATTTGCTCTCGCTCGAACATTTGGGCATTGCCATGCTGAAGTTCGCCCCACACGGCACGATCCACGAGCACGACGCGCCGATGGAGATTGACGTGATCTGCCTGGAGGGAGTTGGCTTTACGAGCGTGGATGGCGATTGGGCGGCGATCAAAGCGGGGGAGCGGGTACGTTGGCCTGCGGGGAAGAGGCATAAGTTGTGGACTGAAGAATCGGAAATGATTACACTGATGGTTGAGCATGGAAGATGAAAAGCAACGTCTCTTATTTCTCATTACAAAAAAAATGGTTTAACCCAAGCGGTGGAAAACTAGGGGCTTTATTGGGATTCGGGTTATCAACCATATATTTTGGGCTTGTAATTAGTATTAGCATGTACGAACAATACATAAATTTCCCTGACTCAATAATGTTGGACTCTGACTCTAATTTACTTCTTTTCCTAGTTTATTTAGCCATTTCAATCATCGCAACAATTATTGGCTCTTTTACAGGCTGGGCGCTAGACAACATCATCGAAACTTGGATAACTTCGTTTTCATCTTGGAAAGCAACACTTTTGGGAGTCCTTTTTTGTTCGATAATTGCTCTGCCACTCAATCTCCCTATGGGTCGAAGAATATTTGACCCGTCGGATGATGCTTTTTGGACTTACACACTTTGGATAACACTTCCAAGTCTTATTTATATTCTTGCTGGGAGTTGGATTGCATCCAGGTTTTACCGAATACACGCAAATACTTAACATCGAATACCCCGACCAGCCTTCAGGAGCGAGCTATGATAACCCCCGACCAAACCGTCCGCACCACCTGCCCGTATTGTGGGGTGGGGTGCCAGATGAATTTACATATCAAAGATGATTTCATCTACCGCGTCAGTGCGCCGTTTGACGCCGCGCCGAACTATGGGATGCTGTGTGTCAAAGGCCGTTTTGGCACCGATTACGTCCGGCATCCGGGGCGGGTGAAGACGCCGCTGATCCGGGTCAACCGCGAGGATCGGACTGCGCCGCCCGTTTGGCGGGAGGCGACCTGGGAGGAGGCGCTTGAGCTTGTCGCCAGTGAATTCGTTCGGATTCGCAACACGTATGGGGGGGATGCTATCGCCGCGTATGCGAGCGCGAAGGCGACGAACGAGGACAACTACCTCTACCAAAAACTGATCCGCGCCCTGATCGGGACGAACAACGTCGATCACTGCGCGCGGTTGTGCCACGCGGGGTCGGTGACGGGCTTGCAACTGTCCATCGGCTCATCCGCCATGTCCAACTCCATCGCGGAGATGGAGAATCTGGACGTGTTCATCGTCACCGGCTCGAACACGACGGAAACGCACCCGGTCATCGCCAACTTTCTCAAGCGCGCCGTCCGCAAAAATGGGGCGAAACTGATCGTCATTGACCCGCGCCACATCGAAATGACCGACTTCTCCACCCTGTGGCTCCGGCAAAACCCCGGCACGGACGTGGCGGTTTTTCAGGCGATGGCGCACGTGATCGTCAAAGAGGGGCTGTACGACCCCGACTTCATCGCCGGGCGGACGGAAGGGTTTGAAGATTACATCGAATCGCTCGAAGAATTGACCCCTGAATGGGCGGAGACGCTGTCCGGCGTGCCCGCGGAGAAAATTCGGGAGGCGGCGCGGATTTATGCGTCCGCGAAAAAGGCGGCGATTTATTGGGGGATGGGGATCAGCCAGTCCACGCACGGGACGGATAACACGCTTTCGCTCGTCAACCTGGCGTTGATGTGCGGGCATGTGGGCAAAGCGGGCACGGGGCTGAACCCCCTACGCGGGCAGAACAACGTGCAGGGGTGTTCGGACAGCGGCGGCCTGCCGGGGGTGTTCACCGCCTATCAACGGGTGGATGATCCGGACATTCGCGCGCGGTTTGAATCCGTGTGGGGTGGGGTTCCGCTCAACGCCACGCCGGGGTTGACCGCGACCGAGATGGTGGACATGGCCGAAATCGGCAAGGTGCGCGGGATGTTCGTCCTCGGCGAGAATCCGATGATGTCCGAACCCAATCAGAATCATGCGCGGCACGCGTTGAGTCATTTGGAATTTATGGTGTGCCAGGATATTTTCATCAACGAGACGGGGGAGATGGCGGACGTGATCCTGCCCGCGACGAGTTTCGCGGAGAAGGACGGGACGTTTACGAACACCGACCGCAGGGTGCAACGCTGTCGAACCGCGGTGCCCCCCGTGGGCGATTCCCGCCCGGACTGGGAGATTTTCTGCGATCTGGGACGCCGAATTGAGACGCGGTTGGGGATACGCGCCGGGTTCGAGTTCAGCGACCCCGCGGAAATCTGGGAAGAGATGCGCCGGGTCACGCCGGATTTTTGGGGGATTACGTATGATCGGTTGGAGCGGGAAGGTGGGGTGCATTGGCCTTGTCCATCATTTGACCACCCTGGGACGCCGTACCTGTTCGCGGACGAGTTTCCGCGTGGGCGGGGGAAGTTTTGGGAGGTGACGTTTGGGACGAATTCCGAACAGCCGGACGCGGAGTATCCGTTTAACCTGACGACGGGGCGGGTGCTGTACCATTGGAGCGGTAGTACGATGACCGGGCGCAGTGCGTTGGAGGAGATTTTCCCGGAGGCGGTGTGTGAGATTTGCCCGGAGGACGCGGAGAAAGTGGGGGTGGTGACGGGCGATTGGGTTTTGGTCTCGTCCCGGCGCGGGGCGATTAAGTTGCGGGCGTTGGTGACGGGGCGATCACCGAAGGGGACGGTGTTTGTACCCTTCCACTTTGCGGAAGCCGCAGCGAACGCGTTGACGCTCGACCGGATTGATAAGCGGGCGAAGATTCCCGATTATAAAAATACGGCGATTAAGATTGAGAAGACGACTGCGCCGGAGGGGATCGAGGCGGGGTATGACATGCCGCTGTTTGATCGGGGGGCGATTAAGGACCCGGTGCAGGTGCATTAGGAGAAGGTAAACAAGTATACAAAGTAGACAGGGTACATAGGGTAAAATGATGAAAGTCTGTAGCGTATTTCGTATTGCGTAAGGTCAAAATACGAAATACGCAGTACGGAATACGAGAAAGAAGTAACCTGGATAACTATGGTGAAAAGGTAAAAAACCATGAAATACCGATTTCTAGTGGTCATTGAAAAAGCAAACGGCAACTTTTCTGCATACTCCCCGGATTTACCTGTATGATGCCCTTTTTAGCCTCTGTCAACGTCATCACTCTGCTCACCCTCACAACCGCGCTGATCCACCTTTTTTTGGGGATCAACGGCGGGTTGAGTCTCATGCCTGAAGATGGACTCAATATTTTGTTTGTTTTGAATGGGATGGGGTATCTGTATCTGGTCGTTGCGGTTTTCTGGACGCCGAATTTTCTCAAAGATCGAAATCCGCTGTTGCGACGGGTATTTATCGGGTATGTTTTGCTCACGATTGTGCTGTATTTTGTAATCAATGGGGTGGAGGGGTTGACGTCGCCGTTGGGGATGTTTACGAAGGTGGTGGAGATTTTGCTGTTGTTGGGGATTGTGCAGTCGAGGAAGGCGGAATAGCTCATTCATGGTTTCCGCGCTATACTTGAAGAAAGGAGATTCCAATGCCTGTTTTACAAGTTGAACTTCCCCCAAATGAACTTTTTAAGGCCGTTGAACAACTGAGTTTACCCGATTTGGAGCAGTTTTCCAGGCAAGTGACCACGCTGGTCGCCCAACGCCGCGCCCCTGTTTTGTCAAAGCCAGAGGCAGAACTTCTCCAAAAAATCAACCAAAGCGTACTTTCCTCAGAAAAGCAAACCCGTTATGAAGAATTATTGAACAAGCGCATGGAAGAGAAAATTACGCCTGTTGAAATGGACGAGTTAATGCTCCTGACCGACCAACTTGAGGCGCTTAATGTGGAGCGGATTTCAGCCTTGGCAAAACTGGCCCAAATCCGCCAAACCACTTTGCCAAATTTGATGAAAAATTTAGGGCTAAAGGAACCCCCGGTTGTCTAGTTCAAAAGTGCCTGTTCGCCTGAAAAAACAGGTGACTCAACGCGCACAGGGGTGTTGCGAATATTGTAGAAACCAACTTCGCTTTACGAATCAGTCCTTCTCTGTTGAACATATTATTCCGAAGGCGCTTGGGGGGAAAACAACGCTGGACAATCTGGCTTTATCCTGCCAAAGTTGTAATAATCACAAATACGACAAAATCCAGGGCAAAGACCCCTTAACCGGGGAAATCGTGAGTCTTTACCATCCCCGTCAGCACGAGTGGAAACACCATTTTGCCTGGAATGATGACTGCACTTTGATCGTCGGGTTAAGTCCCACAGGACGTGCAACGGTGATTACGTTACAACTCAACAAATCAGGATTGATCAATTTACGGCGGGTACTTTTTAGCCTTGGAGAACATCCACCGGCAACCCCAGTTCAGTAAATCTCCCCTTATCTTGCCCACCCCCATTACAATACCCCTCTTCGGAAGTCCTCTGACTTCCGAAGTTTTGTGAATCCCTGTCCCTTCGGAGTCTCCATGCGCTCTTCCTCCTCCTCCCGCGGCTTTACCATTGCCCTCATCGCCACCGTTCTCTGGTCCACCACCGGCCCGCTGATCGCCTACCTCTCCAAAACCTACGGCATTCCTTCACTCGTCCTCGCCTTTTGGCGGGATTTGTTCGTCTCGCTCGGCATGGTCGCGGGGTTGCTCGTCCTCAGCCGCTCGCGGCTCGCCCTGGCACGGCGTCATTGGGGGTTTATGACGCTCTACGGCCTCACCCTCGCCGTCTTCAACGCCGCGTGGACATTTTCCGTGCAGTACAACGGCGCGGCGGTCGCGACTGTGCTCGCGTTCAGTTCCCCCGCCCTGACCGCCCTCCTCAGCTACCTCATCTTCAAAGAACGGTTCAGCCGCGTCAAGATCCTCTCTATCACCCTCAGCTTTGCGGGGACGATCCTCGTCTCCGGCGCACACAACCCCGCGATCTGGAGGCTCAACCCGGCGGGCATCCTCTTCGGCCTGCTCACCGGGCTGATGTTCGCGTTTTACAACCTGGAAGGCAAGGTCGCCACCGACAAACGAATCGACTCCTGGACCGCCCTCCTGTACAGTTTCGGCGGGGCGACGGTGTTCCTGTTCCTTTTCAACCTCGGCAGTGATCTCTTCGTCACCCGCATCGCGCCGCTCTCGGACATGCTCTGGCTCGGCGGGTCGCTGGCTGGGTGGGGGGTATTGTTTTTCCTGGCCGTTGCGCCCACCCTCGGCGGGTTTGGGCTGTACACGCTCAGCCTGCGCTCGCTGTCCCCCACGGTCGCGAACCTGATCGCCACGCTGGAGCCAGTACTGGCCGGGATTTGGGCGTATCTGTTTTTGCGCGAAACCCTGACCGGGGTGCAGTGGGCGGGGAGTTTGTTGGTGATGGCGGGCGTGGTGTTGTTGCGGGTGGGGGATCGTGAAAAATAAGGTGACAGTCACTTGACAAGTGACTGTCACCTTATTTTTCACGGCGCACAATCGTATAACGTCAACCCCTGATTCCCCGGCCCGTTCGGGTTCTGTTGCCCCGTCGCGGTAATTCCTTCCACCACCGAACACGCCCCTTCCAACCAGTTCGTCATCTCCGCATTATTCCCCCGGTCGCCGCCGTACAACACAAACCGCAGTGCGCCATTCGCCACCATCGCCGCCAGATCATCCGCCGTGACGACCTGATCCTGCCCGCCAAACCCGCCCATGTACAGCACTGGGCGGCCCGTCGCGATGACCATCGGCGCGCCCGTTTGGGCGGAGGGTACAGCGGCGAGATATTCCACGTCGGCAGTGTTCGCTTCGAGGTAGGTGAGCAGTTCGGAGTTGGCGCCCCCGTTCGAGGGGGCGTTCGCCGGGCGGGTGCGGGGGTCGGGCGTCTGATCGGTTCCCGCGCCCCCTTCAAAGGCGGTGGGCAGGCTCCCGTTCGGGTTGTTGATCACCGTTAGCGTCGTCCAATAGGTCGGGATCACCAGCATCGCCGCAAACAGGCTGGCATACGCCCAAACCCGCGTTTTGGCGGGGGCCAACAAAATCAGTCCGAGGACGAACAGGGCGGCGGAAACGGTCATCGTACCGTTCCCGGCGCCATATTGCGTGAGTGCGAACGCCTGAAACGCCAGAGTCAAGAGGGCACCGATCCCTAACAGGATAC
>WBZL01000314.1_pt1 | contig 53310 bp, 47 predicted proteins | sample 5204291 | NCBI WGS metagenome assembly WBZL01 (sample SAMN12344345, study PRJNA552823) | activated sludge metagenome | biome: Activated sludge suspended growth; feature: Nitrification reactor; material: Wastewater; isolation source: activated sludge from nitrification reactor of wastewater... | reverse complement strand
GTGCGGGGCACCATCCCCCCGCGGTGAGCGCGAAGAGGGTGTCGTCCTTGCCACGGCCAACGTTGACCCCGGGGAAGAAGCGGGTGCCGCGCTGGCGCACCAGGATGGTGCCGCCGAGGACATCCTGCCCCCCGAACCGCTTGACGCCGAGATACTGCGGGTTCGAATCGCGACCGTTGCGCGTCGATCCCTGACCTTTCTTATGTGCCATCTCTTTCGCTTCCTTGCTCGCTGGCGAGGGTTGAAGGTGCCACCGCGCCGGCGGTGGCTCTCCGCGCTCAGACCGCGATCTCTTCGATCCGGACCTGGGCCAGGTACTGCCGGTGGCCGTTGGTGCGCCGGTACTGCTTGCGGCGCTTCTTCTTGAACACTCGTAGCTTGGGGCCACGCATCTCGCGCACCAGGTGGGCGCTCACCGTGGCATCGGCCAGCACCGGCTGCCCGACCTTGACGCCGGCATCACCGCCGACCATCAGCACCTGGTCGAAGACCACCTTGCCGTCCTCGCCAACGTTGTCGAGCAACTCGACCTCGAGGACCTCACCCGGCTCGACCCGGTACTGCTTGCCACCGCTCTGAATCACTGCGTACATCGTCATGGCTCCTCGTACTGACTGCACGTGTCGGCTCCGCCGCAACCACCGTCCGGGCCAAGACCCTCGGGCTGTAGGACTCGGGAACCGAGTTGAGCGAGACGCCCCGTGTGCTTGCCTTGGCGGCCCGGTCACGCTCGGCGGGGAGGCGCACGAAAAGCGCGACCGCCCTTGAGAGCGAGACTCGCGACGATACCACGCTGCCGCAAAGAGGGTCAAACCCTCCAGCCCTTGGACCGGCTGCCAGCGAACGCTGGCGGCGGCACGCCACTGGCTGGCTGAAAGCGTTACACTCAAGGCATGTCGGCCCCAGAGTACCTGATCTGCCTCAACTGCGAGAGCCCTTGCTACGTCTTCGAGTGGGAGGATTCCGAAGGGGTCACCGAGGCGCTCTGCACGGTGTGCGGCGCCGACAACCCCGACGAGTTCGTCAGCCAGGAGGACTTCGACGCCCTCGCGAGCGGCTGAGGGACAGAGCTAGGAACGGGCAAGTAGGCACAGGGCAAGAAGGAGGAGCCATGAGTCGCCGCATCCCCGCCGGGCGGTTCGGCCGTCTGCTCTCCCTCACGACGCTGTTGGCTGCCGTCAGCGGCCCCGTCTTTGCCGACATCGTCTACCTCAAGCACGGTGGTCGCTTCGAAGACGTCGTCGCCGCGCTCGACGGCGACCGCTATCGCATCCAGATGGAAGGCGGCGAGATCCTCCTGCCGACCTCCCAGGTCGAGCGCCTCGAGAGTGCGCCATCCCCCCTCGGCGAGTTCCTGAGTCGCCGCGCCGCCCTGCCGCGCGAGGCGGTGCGAGCGGCTGATTGGCTCGCTCTGGCTCGCTTTGCCCTCGACCACGGCTTGCGTCATTCCGCCCGCGAGGCAGCCCTCGTCGCCGCCGGGCTGGCCCCGGAGCTCGACGGCCTACCGGCCGTCCTCGCCCGCTTTGGCTATCAGCGGCAGCCTGGATCCGGGGAATGGGTGCGGGAGCGGACCACCACGCAGGCTGCGCTCGAGCCGCAGCCCTCACCGGCCCCCAGGGCGCCCGACCGGCGGGCCGAGATCGAGGCGCTGGCCCACCGCGAGATCGAGCTCGCGCGCCAGCGCCAGGCCCTGGAAGCAGCACGCCTCGCCCGGGAGATCGCCCAGGAACGGCAGGCGGCCGCGCCAGCCCCCGTTCCGGCGTACCCGGTGGTCGCCTACGCCCTGCCGCTGCCGATCATCGTCATCCCTGGCTTCCCCTTGCCACCGGCTCCGCCCGTGGCGCCAGCGCCCAACGGCCCTCGACCCGGTGATCGCACGAGCGGCACCCTCAATATCTACGACCGCCAACCGGGAAGCCTCATCCCGGCCGGTGGTTCCTACGACCGTCCCTGAGCTCGCCCGGCGCGGCGGCCACAGTGGGCGTGAACCCGAGACTCGGGAGGACTCGGCAGCGGAGCTGGTTGCCCTCGCCAATCGCGCGCCGATGCCGGCTCGCGCCGGTGGCGGCTTGCTAAGATGGAGCCATCCGCGACAGGGCCCCCCAGGTTGAGAGACTCCGACATCGTCGTCACTGGCCTGGGCGCCGTCACCGCTCTCGGCCCCGGCCGCGAGCGGCTCTGGCATGGCCTGGTCGAGGGCGAGAGCGGGATTCGCCGCCTGGAGCTCTTCGACCCCACCACCTATCGAACCCAGACGGCGGCGTGGATCGACGAGTCGACGCTCGACCTCGACTTCCTCTCGCCCCGCGAGCGGCTGACCACCTCGCGGGCCGACCGCTTTGCCCTCCTCGCCGCTCGTGAGGCCGTTGCCGACAGCGGTCTCGACCTCGGCAGCCTGGTGGCCGAGCGGATCGCCGTCGTGCTCGGTTCGGGCGCCGGTGGCTTGATCGAGGCCGAAACCTGGTTCGAGACGGCGGCGACGCGGGGCCGAGCGGGCCGCATCGACCGCATCCTCAGCCACGGGCCGGACCTGGTGACCAACCGGGTGGCCCTGCACCTGGGTGCCTGCGGGCTGCGCTCGACGGTCGTCACCGCCTGCTCGAGCTCCACGCTCTCGGTCGGGCAGGCCGCCGAGATGATCGAGGCCGGCCTCGCCGACGTCGCGATCACCGGCGGCAGCGACAGCCTCGCTCGCCTCACCTACGGCGGCTTCAACGCGCTGCGGGCCGTCGATCCCGCACCCTGCCGCCCGTTCGATCGCGAGCGCAACGGTCTCACCGTGGGCGAGGGAGCCGGGATCCTGGTCCTCGAACGATTCGACGCCGCCCGCCGCCGAGGGGCCCGGATCTACTGCCGGGTCGCCGGCTACGGCTCGACCTCGGACGCCTACCACATGACGGCGCCCGAGCCCTCGGGGGCGGCAGCGGCCAGGGCGATCGCCGCCGCCCTCCACCACGCTAGCCTCGCCCCCGAGGCCGTGGACTACATCAACGCCCACGGCACTGCCACACCTCACAACGACAGTGCCGAGGCGGCCGGGGTGCTCCAGGTCTTCGGGGACCGCGGCCGTACCCTGCCCACCAGCTCGATCAAGGGGGCCGTGGGGCATTGCCTGTGCTCGGCCGGCGCCGTCGAAGCCGTCGCCACCTGCCTGACCGTCGCCCGCGGAGTGCTGCCGCCGACGCTGCGCTACTCGGTGCCGGACCCCGCGTGCCCCCTCGACGTCGTTCCCAACCAGGCGCGCGAGGCGGCCGTCAGCGTGGCACTGTCGAGCTCCTTCGCCTTCGGCGGCAACAGCGCCTGCCTGGCCTTGACGGCCCTGCCCTGAAAGTCCAGCGATGACGCCCCTCGCGATCACCGGCCTCGGCGCCGTCTTGCCCCTCGGCGAAGGCGCGGAGCGCCTGCACGAGGCACTCACACGGGGAGAGAAGGGACTGCGGCCGGTCACCGACATCACCGGCCGAGAGGGTTGGGCGGGGCGCGTGGAGGGCTTCCAGGCGAGCGCCTACCTGCCGCCGATGCGAGCCCGGCGCCTCGACCGGGCGAGCCTCTTCGCCGTCGCGGCAGCCAAGCAGGCGCTGGCCCAGGCCGGCCTTGCCGAAGGCTCCACGATCGCCTCCGAGCTCGGCGTGGTGATGGGCACCTCAAGCGCCGGCTCGGGCCCCCTCACCGTCTTCCTCGAGACACTGTTCCGGCAGTCTCCCGAGGCGGCGCCGCCGTTCGAGTTCCCCAACACGGTGGCCAACGCACCGGCGAGCCACGTCTCGATCGAGCTCGGTCTCCGCGGCCCCAACACCACTCTCGCGCACAGCGAGGCCGTGGCGGCGGTGGGCCTGGTGCTCGGCGGCCTGATGCTGCAGAGCGGCCGCTGTCAGTCGCTGCTGCTGGGAGCCGTCGACGAGTGGAGCCCCTACTACCAGGCCGGCTACGCCCAGATCGGTGCCCTGCGCTCGGCCACCGAGGGCGGTGGCGGGACCCTTCTCACCGAGGGCGCCGCCGCCCTGGTGCTCGAGCCGGCGGTGCGCGCCCGAGAGCGTGGCGCCGCTGTCCTCGCCCGGATCCTCGGCGCGAGCAGCGGCTCGACCCTCGGCGAACCCTACCGCTGGGTCGCGGACGCCAATGCCCTGGCGCGGGTGATCCGCCAAGCGCTCGCGCAGGCCGGCCTCGACCCCGACGGGATCGGTTCCGTCTTCCTCGCGGCCAACGGGGTCGAAGCCCTCGAGCTCGCCGAAGAGCAGGCCCTGCGCTCGGTCTTCGGTGAACGCGCACTGGCGGCGAGTGGCGTCAAGGGCGCGCTCGGCGAGCGAGCGGTAGCCGGCGTGGCGAGCCTCGCTGCCGCGGCGCTCGCCCATCATCACGGCGTGCTACCGCCGTTCGCCGGCGGCGCCTGTGGTGGCTCGACGGCCAGCCTGCACCGGCTGGCACAGCCAGCCCCGCTGCCGCCGGGTGCCACCCTCGTCGTCCTCCAGGGGTTCGGCGGCAACCTGGGGGCCGTCGTTGTCGGCTGAGCCGGTCGCGCTCAGGCGGACCTGGGGTCGCTCGTCCCACCGGTGAGCGGCGCCAGAACGACCGGCAAGGCCACGGCGACCTCGGTCCCTACCCCAGGCACGGACCGCAGCTCGATCGCGCCGCCGTGGGCCTTGGCAATGCGCTCGGCCACGGCGAGGCCCAAGCCAGTGCCACCCTTGCGCGTCGAGTAGAAGAGCTCGAAGACCCGTCGCTGCTCTTCGGGAGGGATGCCGACGCCGTTGTCCTCAACGCTCAGCACCACCTGTCCGGCCCGCCGCCTTGCCCGCAGGGCGACCCGTGGCGGCCGGCCGCTCTCCTCGGTGGCGAGGATCGCGTTCTGCACCAGGTTGAGCAGCAGCTGGATCATCTGGCCGCGGTCGGCGCGGACGCGCACGCCGCCGCTCTCGTCGTCGATGGTGAGGTCGAGGCTGCGGGCAGCGAGCTCGCCCGCCAGCACGTCGCGGACCCGGGCCAGAAGATCAGCCGCCGGTACCTCGCGCAGCTCGGGCGGCCGCGGCTTGGCGTAGAGCAGGAAATCGGTCACCAGCCTCTCGAGCCGGCCGAGCTCCTGGCGGGTGATCCCCAGCAGCCGGCGGCCGGTCGGGATCGGCCCCGCCTCCCGCATCTCCTCCTCCAGCAGTTGCATGTTGAGATTGAGGGAATTGAGCGGGTTGCGGATCTCGTGCGCCAGGCCGGCGGCGAGCGTCCCGAGGGTGGCGAGCTGGTCGGCCTCCTCGGCCTTCTGCTCGAGACGGCGGGCCCGCGCCAGGAGCTGGACGAAGATCACGTAGACCGAGACGAGGACCAGGAAGCTCACGAAGAGGATCCACACCACCTGGCGCAACAGGTCCTGGCGCAAGGCCGCGCTGCGCTCGTGCAGCTTGTCCTCCGAGAGCCCGATGCGCAGGGTGCCGAGATCGCCGATCGCTTCGCGGACCTCGACGCGGCCGCCGTTGCGCGGTTGCGTGGGGTCGGAGGGAGGCAGCTGCAAGGTCGACGACGGCAGCTCGGGTGGACCGGGCGGCTTGATCGAGTCCGCGTTCGGCGCCGCGCGCCACACCAGGGTGCCGCTCTGGTCGTAGATCGCCACCTCCTCGACGGCCTCGCGTTTGACCATGTCGGAGACGATGTCGCGCAGGATCGCAGGGTCTTTGGTGACGATGACGTAGAGGTCGCTCGCCAGCTCGGCGGCACTCTCCTCGCCGCTCTTGGCGATCCGTTCGGCGAGCCCCTTCGCCTCGGCGCGGGTGTCGAGGAGGGCGCGATCCAGCTCTTGCTGGGAGAGCGAACGGAAGATCAGCCAGCCGAAGAGCAGGATGTAGCAGAGGACGAGGAGACCGAAGACGACCGAGGCGATCACCAGGCGGCGGGAGAAGATCGAGGAACGCGGCCCTGGCATCGGCGGGAGGATATCAGCCCGACGAGGCCGCCGCGGGCCTCGTGATACCCTGCCGGCATGCCCGCTGCGCAGCTCGGCCAGGCCCTCTTTTGCGCTCGTCGGAGCCTGCGGCGCACCCGCCGCGCGACCCTGGCGGTCTTGGCCGCCGTCGCTCTCCTATCGCTCGCCTGCGGCCGCGGTCCGAGCTCGTCGCCGGCCGCGGGGACCGCGACGAACGAGGCCTCCACTCCCCAGCGGGGGGGTACCCTCGTCACCGGCATGTCCTCCGACATGGTGAGCGTCAACCCTTACCTTGGTTTCGCGAGCGCCGTCACCAGCGAGGTCGCCCACCTGCTCTTCCTCCGCCTGCTCGACGAGCAGCCAGACTTCGAGGAGCACCCGCCGACCCTGAAGCCCGCCCTCGCCGAGCGCTGGGAAACCTCGCCCGACGGCAAGACGGTGACGTTCTACCTGCGCCCCGGCGCCCGCTGGAGCGACGGAGTGCCGGTCACCGCCGAAGACGTCCGCTTCACTTGGGAAGCGCAGACCAGCCCCGAGGTGGCATGGGACTCCGCCTACTTCAAAGACATGATCGAGGACGTCGAGGTGGTGGATGCCACGACGGTCCGCTTCCACCTCAAGGCCCAGACCAGCGGCCAGCTGCTGTGGATCAACGAAGGGGAGATCCTGCCCAAGCACGTTTGGTCGGCCCTGCCCTTCGAAAAATGGAGCTCCAACGCCGATTGGTTCCGCCAGCATCTGGTGGTGGACGGCCCGTACACCCTCACCTCTTGGAGCCCCCAGCAGGAGATCGTGCTGGGCCGCAACGACGCCTATTTCGACGCCCCGCGTCCCTACATCGACCGCATCGTGATCCGCGTGGTGCCGGACGCGGCGGCGTTGACGACCCAGCTGCTCGCCGGCGAGGTCGATCTCTACGCGGGCTTGTTGCTCAAGGACGTCGCCCGGGTGGAAGCGGACCCCAAGCTCCGCCTGGTCAGCACGTGGAGCCGCTCGCACGCCTTCGTGGCCTGGAACCTGCGCAAGGCACCCTTCGACGACCCGGTGGTGCGCCGGGCCCTGACCATGGCCATCGACCGTCAGGCCCTGGTCGAGGCCGTCTACGGTCGCTACGGCAAGCAAGCGGTCTCCCCCGTGCTGTCCTCGACCTGGCCCTTCGACCGTTCCCTCAAGCCCATCCCCTACGACCCCGAGGGCGCCAAGCGGCTCCTCGCCGAGCGCGGTTGGGCGGACCACGACGGCGACGGCGTGCTCGATCGTGAGGGGCGGAAGCTGGCCTTCGACCTCGAGACCAACACCGGCAACCAGATCCGCAACGACAGCGTGGTGATCATCCAGTCCCAGCTGCGCGAGATCGGGGTCGCGGCCCAGGCGCGGCTGACGGCGTTCAATGTCCTGATGGAGCGCGCCAACCGCGGCGACTTCGACGCCATCCTGATGCGTTGGTCGATCCCCACCGATTTCGACCTCACTTTTGCCTACCACAGCAAGTCGATCGGTGCCTCGAACGTCTTCGGCTACCGCAACCCAGAGGTGGACCGCCTGCTCGACGAAGCTCGGTTGCTGCCGACTTTCGAGCAGCTCGGCCAGGCCCTGGTGGCGATTCAACGGCAGATCGCCACCGACCAGCCGGCGACCTTCCTCTACGAGTCGCAGGACCTGATCGGTATCGCCCGGCGGGTCAAGGACGCCAAGCCCAACCTGTTGCGCCGCCTGTGGCACGCCTGGGAGTGGTGGCTGGAGCCGGCCGGCGCCGGCTGACGGCCCGCGGCACGGCGCGATGAGGGAACCACACCCATGCTGAGGTTCCTGCTACGGCGGCTGGCAACGGCCGCCGTCCTCGTCTTCCTGCTGCTCACCGTCCTCTTCTTCCTCCTCCACCTCGCTCCCGGCGAGCCGGCCGTCCTCTTCTCCAATCCCATCGCGACGGCCGAGCAGCGGGCGCAGATCATCCGGCTCTTCCAGCTCGACCGCCCGCTCTGGGCGCAGTACCTCGCCTGGCTGCAGGCGGTCTTCGTGCGCTGGGACTGGGGCAGCTCCTACACCCATCTCCGGCCGGTGACCCGGGTGCTCGCTGAGGCGCTGCCCAACACCTTGATCCTCGCCGCGGCCGCCACCATCATCGAGTACACCCTCGCCTTCGGCCTGGGAGTGCTCGCCGCGCGCCGCCGCGAGAGCTGGCTCGATCACGCCATCCGTGGTTTCTCGCTCCTCCTCTTCTCCGTCCCCATCTTCTGGCTCGGGCTGATGAGCGTCCTCGTCTTCAGCGACCGGCTGGGTTGGCTTCCCGCCGGGCACATGTACGGGCCGGGAGGCTCCAGCCTGCCGCTGTGGCAGCGGCTGCCAGACCTCGGCTGGCACCTCGTCCTACCCGCCGTGCTGCTCGGCGTGACCTCCTGCGGGGTGACGATCCGGGTCTTGCGGACCAGCCTCCTCGAGGTGCTGGGGCAGGACTACGTGCGGACCGCTCGCGCCAAGGGGCTGTCGGCGCGCCGCGTGCTCTGGGTGCACGCCCTGCGCAACGCCGCCGGCCCCCTCGCCCAGCTCACCGGGCTGTCGCTGCCCCTGATGCTCAACGGCTCGCTCGCTCTCGAGGTGGTCTTTTCGTGGCCGGGGGTCGGGCGGGTCCTCTTCGAGGCCATCTCGAGCTACGACTATCCCTTGATCCTGGCCGGCGTGGCGCTCTCCGGCGTCCTGGTGACCATCGGCAGCCTGCTCGCCGATCTCCTCCACGCCTGGGTCGACCCGCGAGTGCGCGATGCCTAGCCTGCGTCTCGGCCTCGCCTTGGTGGTCGCCGTGCTGATGCTCGGCCTGCTCGGCCCGCTGCTCGCCACCGTCTCGCCGGACGAGCAGATCGATCCGCCGAGCGCCGGCGAGCGCCGGCCTGGCACCCGGCTCTACCTCGTGGAGCTCGCCGGCGGCCGGCGCTGGCTGGTCGACGAGGTGCAGCGCACCCCCGACGGCCTGCGCGTTCGCCGGCTCGGTGCGACGAGCGAGCTCGCCGCCGCCGAGGTGGCGAACCTCACCGCAACGGGCGTCGACGCCGAGCGCCGCTTCCCCTTGGGCAGCGACCGCTACGGTCGCGACCTCCTCGCGCGGCTGCTCCATGGCCTGCGCCTGTCGCTCGTCCTCGGGCTCGCCGCCGGCGTCGTCGCCCTCCTCCTCGGCGTCTTGGTGGGCGCCCTCGCGGCGACCGGTGGTCCCGGCGTCGACGCCGTGCTGATGCGGCTGGTCGACGCCCTGATGGCCTTTCCGAAGCTCTTCCTGATCCTCGCTCTGGCCGCCCTCTTCCGGCCGAGCACCGTGCTCCTGGCCGTCGTCCTCGGCGGTACACGCTGGATGACCATCTCGCGGTTGGTCCGTGCCTCGATCCGCGAGACCCGCGAGCGCGACTTCGTGCTGGCGGCGCGCGGCCTCGGCCTGCACCGCGGCCGCATCCTGCTCTTCCATCTGCTGCCCAGCTCGCTCGCCCCGGTGCTCGCCCTCGCCAGCTTGACGATCGGCGTGGTGATCCTCGGCGAGTCCGTCCTCTCGTTCCTGGGCTTCGGCGTTCAGCCGCCCGCGGCGAGCCTCGGCAGCATCATCAACGACGGCCAGGCGAGCCTCACCACTGCCTGGTGGGTCGCCACCTTCCCGGGCATCCTCATCCTCGTCACCGTCCTCGGCTTCAACCTCCTCGCCGACGGCCTGCGCGACGTGCTCGACCCCCGCCTCGAAGCCGGTACCGGCGGCTGAGCGGCACGGCCCGATGCTGACCCGGGACTTCGACTTCGAGCTACCCGCCGAGCAGATCGCCCAGCAGGCGCTGGCGCGCGGCGAAAGCCGCCTCCTGGTGCTCGACGCCGAAGGCAGCGAACGGCACCGCGGGATCCGCGATCTCCCATCCCTGCTACGGCCTGGCGACCTGCTCGTGCTCAACGACACGCGGGTCATCCCCGCGCGCCTGTTCGCCGTGCGAGAGGAGACGGGGGGGCGCATCGAGCTACTGTTGGTCGAACCCCGCGGGCCCTGCGCCTGGGAAGCCCTCGTCAAGCCAGCAAGGCGGGCCGTTCGGGGCGCTCGCTTCGAGCTCCTGGCCGGCGACGAGCCCGCGGGCCTCTTCGTCACCAGCGAAGGGCGCTCCGGGGAGGGTGGCCGTTGCCGCCTGCGCTTCTCCGAGGCGATCGAGCCCCACCTCGGCCGCCTCGGGCACGTGCCCCTGCCGCCGTACATCCGACGCGCCGACACCGCCAGCGACCGCGAGCGCTACCAGACAGTCTACGCTCGCCAGGCCGGCGCCGTGGCCGCCCCCACCGCCGGCCTGCACTTCGACGACGCCTTGCTCGCCACCGTGGCCGCCCGCGGAGTGGCAACGACAGCCATCACCTTGCACGTCGGGATCGGCACCTTCAAGCCGGTCGCCAGCGAGCGGGTGGCCGACCATCGGATGGAGAGCGAGCGCTACGAGGTCCCCGTCGCCGCGGCGGAGGCGATCGCGGCCTGCCGGGCGCGCGACGGGCGCGTCGTCGCCGTGGGAACGACCGTCGTGCGGACCCTGGAGACGGTCGCCCAGCGGCACGACGGTGAGGTGGTCGCCGATGCCGGGCGCAGTGAGCTGTTCATCACGCCTGGCTTTCGCTTTCGCGTGGTGGACGCCTTGCTCACCAACTTCCACCTGCCCGCCTCGACGCTGCTGATGCTGGTCTGCGCCCTCGGCGGCCAGGAGAGGGTGCTCGCCGCCTACCGCGAGGCGGTGGCCGAGGGCTACCGCTTCTATTCCTACGGGGACGCGATGTTCCTCACCCAGCGCCCGACTGGCGTGCTCCCGTAGGTGATCCTGCCGCGGTTGACGGCCTGTGATCTGTGGGCCGACAGCTTGCTGGCCCGGAGGCACCGGAGCCTCCCCCGAGATCCTCCGGCACCTCCGAGCCTTCAAGTGCCCCGGCGCGTTTTGTCCTGCAGAAACCGGAACGCGGGCGAGAATACACCGCAGTTGAGGAAGTTGCAACTTGCACCGTTCGCAATTCAAAGGGTGCAATGACATGCCGCACTGCGCCCCCCGGGGAGACCGGGGAGCGGGCGGAGCTCAGGGTTGCGCGGGGGTCCAGGCGAGCACGGGGTGCCGCGAGGCCTGCGCCTCGTCGCACCGCCGCACCGGCATGGTGTGCGGGGCCGTCGTCACCTTCTCGGGCGCCTCGGCCGCCTCCCTGGCGATCGTCAGCATGGCGTCGATGAAGCGGTCGAGCTCTTCCTTGCCAGCCGACTCCGTGGGCTCGATCATCAGCGCCCCGGAGACGATCAGGGGAAAGTAGATGGTCGGCGGATGGAAGCCAAAGTCCATCAATCGCTTGGCGATGTCGAGGGTGGTGACGCCGTGGGCGTTCTGCAGCTTGTCCGAGAACACCACCTCGTGCAGGCTGGGGCTGTGGTACGGCAGGTGGTAGGCGCCCTCCAGCCGCTTGCGCACGTAGTTGGCGTTGAGGACGGCCGTCTCGGCGACCTGCGCGAGGCCGGCCCCACCCATCGCTTCGATGTAGCAGAGGGCACGCACCAGGACGCCGGTGTTGCCGAAGAACGAGCGCACCCGGCCGATCGAAGTCGGGCAGTCGGTCACCAAGCGATAGCTGCCGTCCGCCTCCCGCTCCACCGTGGGCACCGGCAGGTAGGGCACCAGCTCCTGGGCCACCGCCACCGGCCCGGCACCGGGGCCGCCACCGCCGTGGGGCGTGGTGAAGGTCTTGTGCAGGTTCATGTGCAGCACGTCGACGCCCATCGTCCCAGGCTGGGCCTTGCCCACGAAGGCGTTGAAGTTGGCGCCGTCGCAGTAGAGGAAGCCCCCCTTGGCGTGCACGATCCGCGCGATGTCGAGGATTTGGTCCTCGAAAACGCCGAGGGTGTTCGGCACGGTGAGCATCAGGGCTGCGACGTCCTCCGTCATCTCACGCTCGAGCTCGGCGAGGTCGAGCGTGCCGCGCTTGCCCGAGAGGAGCTCCTTGACCTCGAAGCCGGCGAAGTGCGCCGAGGCCGGGTTGGTGCCGTGCGCCGAGTCCGGGATCAGCACATAGCGCCGACTCTCACCGCGCGCGGTGAGGGCGGCCTTGGCCATCAGGATCCCGACCAGCTCGCCCTGCGCGCCCGCCGCGGGGTGCAGGCTGACGCGAGCCAACCCGGTGAGGGTGGCGAGGGCTTGCTCGAGGTCCCAGAGCAAGGCGAGCGTGCCCTGGAGGGTCGAGTCGGGTTGCAGGGGGTGGCTGCTAGCGAAGCCGGGCAAGCGCACCACCTCCTCGTTGATCCGCGGGTTGTACTTCATCGTGCAGCTGCCCAGCGGGTAGAGCCCGAGGTCGAGCGAGAAGTTCTTGCGCGAGATCCGCGTGAAGTGGCGGATCACGTCGACCTCCGACAGCTCGGGCAGGCCGGCGAGGTCGTCGCGCCGTAGCTCGTCCGGCAGCAAGGAGGCGACGGGCTCCTCTTCGACCCCTACCGCCGGCAGCTGGACGCCGAGCCGACCCGGCCGGCTGCCCTCGAACAACAAGCCCTCGCTCGACCAATGCAGCTCGGGATGATCGCTCGCGATGTCCATGTCCTATCCCTCTCCCGGAATGCGTCGCGACGGCGGCTGGCTCAGCCGGCCGCCACCTTGGCGAGCGTCGCCGCCAGCAGGTCGAGCTCTGCGGGCCGGTTGGTTTCGGTGACGGCGGTGATGAAGGTGTCGGCGAGCTCGGGGTAGTCCGGCTCGAGGGCCACGCCGCCGAGGATGCCAGCGGCCAGCAGCTCGGCGAGCACGCCTTGGGCCGCGCGCGGCCCACGCAGCGCCACCTCGTTGAAGTGCGGCGCGGCAAACCGCGGGGCGAAGGCACCGCCGGCGAGGCGCCGCACCAGCGCGTGCGAGCGCTGCAGGTTGAGCTCGGCCAGCTGCCGCAGGCCCTGGCGGCCGTGGAGGGCGAGGTAGATGGTGGCAGCGAGGGCGCACAAGGCCACGTTGGTGCAGATGTTCGAGGTCGCCTTCTCGCGCCGGATGTGCTGCTCGCGGGTGGCGAGGGTCAGCACCCAGGCTCGCCGCCCCTCCTCGTCGACGGTCTGCCCCACCAGGCGGCCGGGCATGGCGCGCTTGTACTCGTCGCGCGCCGCCAGGAAGCCGAGGTAGGGGCCGCCGAAGGCGAGGGCGAGGCCGAACGACTGTGCTTCGCCGCAGACGATGTCGCAGCCGCACTCGCCCGGGCTCTTGAGCAGCGCCAGCGAGAGGGCCTCGGCCACCACGCCGATCATCAGCGCCCCGGCGGCCTTGGCGATCGCCGTCGGCCGCGACCAACCCTCAACCACCCCGAAGTAGTTCGGCGACTGCACGGCCACCGCCACCGTGTTGGCGTCGACGGCGGCGCTGAGCGCCGCAGCATCCGTGCAGCCGGTGGCATCCCAGCCCACCTCGACGATCTCGAGGTCGAGGTTGGTGGCGTAGGTGGCGAGCGTCTGGCGGTACTGCGGATGGATGGCGCGCGAGATCACCACCTTCTTGCGCTTCTTCTGCAGGCGGTCGGCCATCAACACCGCCTCGGCGAAGCCGCTGGCACCGTCGTAGAGCGAGGCGTTGGCGACCGGCAAGCCGGTCAGCAGGGTAATGAAGGTCTGGAACTCGAAGACCGCCTGCAGGGTGCCCTGGCTCATCTCGGGCTGGTAGGGCGTGTAGACGGTCAGCAGCTCGCCGCGCTGGATCAGGTGGTCGACCACCGCCGGGCAGTCGTGGCTGTAGGCACCGGCGCCGAGGAAGCTCACGAGGTCGCGGCCGGCAACCCGATTGGCCGTGTCCAGATGGCGAAAACGCTGGCGCAGCTCCTGGTCTGAGAGCGGCCCCGGCACCGGCAGCGGCTCCGCGAGGCGGATTTCCGCGGGCAGGCTGCCGAAGAGCTCGTCGATCGACTGGACGCCGACCGTCGCGAGCATCTCGCGCAGGTCGGTCTCGCCCAGGGGGAGGTAGCGATGCGCCGGTTGCGACAAGGGCTACTCTCCTGCCTGGGTGACGAAGGCCTCGTAGGCCTCGGCGTTCATCAACGACTTGAGATCGGCCGAGGACGAGAAGCGGATCTTCACCAGCCAGCCGTCGCCTTGCGGATCGTCGTTGACCAGCTCCGGGTCTTCGACCACGGCGTCGTTGATCTCGACGATCTCGCCGGCCACCGGCGTGTAGACCTCGGCCACCGCCTTGACCGACTCGATGGTGCCGATCTCGTCGTGGGCATCGAAGACCTGTCCGGCCTCGGGCAGCTCGACGAACACCACCTCGCCCAGCTCGTGCTGCGCAAATTGGGTGATCCCGAGAACGCAAACGTCGTCCTCGACCCGCACCCACTCGTGCTCTTCGGTGTAGAGACAGTCAGCGGGATAGCTCGACATCGGTTACCTCTTCCTCCTCAAGATCACGACCGGTCGCCTGCCGCGACCGCCCGTCTGGCCTGGTTGTCCTGTTCACGCTCCTGGGACTCGTGCTGGTTGCGGACGCCGGCGCTACCGCTCAGCGCGGACGGCGGTAGAAGGGCAGCTCCACCACCTTCGCCGGCAGCTTCTTGCCGCGCACCCCGAGGCTGAGCTCGCTGCCCACCTCGGCCATCGCGAGGGGGACGTAGGCGATGCCGATCGCCTTCTCGAAGGTGGGGCTGAACGTTCCACTGGTGACCTTGCCGACGACGGCATCGCCTGCGAGCACGTCGTGGCCCTGGCGTGCGATGCCGCGCCCGGTGACCTCGAAGCCCACCATGCGGCGGCTGAGGCCGCGCTCGCGGGCAGCGATCAAGGCCTCGCGCCCGATGAAATCACCGCCGTCGAGCTTGACCACCCAATCGAGGTTGGCCTCCCACGGCGTCGTGGTCTCGTCGATCTCGTGGCCATAGAGGGCCATGCCGGCCTCCAGGCGCAGGGTGTCGCGCGCTCCCAGACCAGCCGGGACCAGCCCATCGGCCTGGCCGACGGCAAGCAGCCGATCCCACACCGCGGCGGCATGCTCGGGGGCGAGATAGAGCTCGAAACCGTCCTCGCCGGTGTAACCGGTGCGCGAGAAGAGCACCGGAGCGCCGTCCACCTCGCCGTGGGCGAAGCGGTAGTAGCGGATCGCCGCGAGGTCGGTGGTGGTCAGCAGGGAGAGGATGTCGATCGCCCGCGGCCCTTGCAAGGCGAGCAGCGCATAGTCGGCGGAGACGTCGGTGACCGCGACCTGCGCCGGCGCATGCGAGGCCACCCAGGCGAAGTCGCGGTCGGCATTCGAGGCGTTGACGACGAGCAGGATCTCGTCCGCGCTCAGGCGGTAGACGAGAAGATCGTCGAGGTAGGTGCCGCCTTCGTTGAGCAGGGCGCTGTAGTGCGCCCGGCCCGGTGCCAGCTTGCTCACGTCGTTGGGCGTCAGGCGGTTGACGAAGTCCTCCGCCCCCGCGCCCTGGACCAGGATCTCGCCCATGTGGGAGACGTCGAAGAGGCCGGCCGCGCGGCGCACCGCATGGTGCTCCTCGATCACCCCCGCGTATTGCACCGGCATCTCCCAACCGGCGAACTCGACGAGCCGAGCTCCGGCCCGCTGGTGACAGTCGTGAAGAGGTGTGCGTTTCAGAGGAACCTCCAACGGCGGGCGCCGAGAACGCAGCTGATAGCGGCGCTTCCCTACCTGTTTTGGCGGAAGCTATCACATCCTCACGAAGGCGTTCCGGTGCCCCGGGAGCCCCGATCGGCGGGCTCTCGGCGGGCCCCAGAGGGGAGGGCAAAATGCCACACCAACCTACCCCGTCGGATATAAATGCCCGTTTCATAACTATTTAGCAGAACCGTCACCCATCCGTCACAGAGTTTCTGCGGAAATCTTCTGGCGCGCCTTGTCAAGTCCCCAGAAAATCTACTGTCAGTCAGCTATAGGCTCGTATTTCCAGCGACTTACCACCCTGCACAAGTCCCTGTTCAAAGTGCACAGAGCCCCATGGCATGGGGCCTCAGGCCCGTTTTCCCCGCACTTTTCCACAGAGATTTCCACAGAGGCTGTGGAGAACCCCATGCTAGCCTCCCCGCCATGAGTCGGGAACGCCTTGCAATCGTTGAAGATGAGGCCGATATCGCCGAAGTCTTGCGCTACAACCTCGAGCGCGAGGGCTTCGATGTCGAGGTCTTCGGCCGCGGGGACACCGCCTTCGAGGCGTTGCGCAAGGCCCCGCCGGCGCTGGTCGTCGTCGACCTCATGCTGCCCGGTCTCGACGGCCTCGAGCTCACCCGTCTGCTCAAGCGCGAGCCCGCCACGGCGCAGGTGCCGCTGGTGATGCTCACCGCCAAGGGCGAGGAGGTCGACCGCATCGTGGGCCTCGAGCTGGGCGCCGACGACTACATCGCCAAGCCGTTCAGCCCGCGCGAGGTCGTGCTGCGGATCAAGGCGGTGCTCCGCCGGCTGCAAGCCACGCAGCAAGACGATGGCGAGGTCCTGAGCATCGGCAAGCTGCGCCTCGACCGCGCCGCACACCGGCTCGCGGTCGCCGGCAAGGAGGTCGCCCTGACCGCCACGGAGTTCCGCCTGCTGGCCCTGCTGATGGAGCGCGTGAACCGCGTGCAGACGCGGGCGCAGCTGCTCTCCGACGTCTGGGGCTATGCCGAAGACGTCGACAGCCGAACCGTCGACACCCACGTGCGGCGGTTGCGCCGCAAGCTCGACGCCGAGGCGAACCGGATCGAAACCGTGATCGGGGTCGGATATCGTCTGCAGGGCTGAGGTCGCGACCAGCGCGCCACCTGCCGCTGCCCCGACGATCACGCGGCGCTTTCTCGACGGCTTCCTCGCACGATGACGAGCTCGATGCTCCGCCTGCGGCTGGTGTTGGCCGCTCCCGCCCTCGCCGCCCTGGCGACGGCCGCGGGCCTGCTCTGGTTGGCCCTCACGGCGCTCCTCGAGCACACCATGACCCGCCAGCTCCTCGACGAGGTGCGCATCCTCGTGCCCATCGTGGCGGCGCGCAGCGACCTCGACACCGGTTCCGCTGAGCTCGAGAGCTGGACGCAGGGCCTGGTCGCCGAGAGCAGCGCACGCCTCACCTTGATCCGTGCCGATGGCACAGTGATCGCCGACAGCGCCGTCGATGCGGCGCGCCTGCCGAGCCTCGAGAACCACCGGCAACGCCCCGAGGTGGTGCAGGCCCTGCTCCACGGCGAGGGGGCCGCCGTGCGCCCGAGCGCCACCGTCCAGCACAAGCTGGTCTACGCCGCCGGTGCCTTCACCGATGCTCGCGGCCACCGGCTGGTGCTGCGGCTGGCGCAGCCCATCGAGGAGCTGCAGCGCCTGCATGTGCCCCTGCTCGACGCCTTCCTGCCAGCGCTGGCGGCGGCCCTGGCGGTGATCGCGCTCTCCGCTCTGTGGATCGACCGGCGGTTCCTGCGCCCGCTCCTCGCCCTCACCCAGGACGCCGGGCAGCTCGCCGCCGGCGACTACGGGCGCCGCATCGCGCTCCCCGACGACGAGCGGCTGTTGAGCCTCGCCCAGGCCCTGCAGCGGCTCGCCGGCCGCGTTCGCGAGGAGATCGGCACGGCCGAGGCGGAGCGGGACCATCTGCGCACCATCCTGTCGCGGATGTCCGACGGCGTCCTGGTGCTGCAGGCGGACGGTCGCGTGCTGCTCGCCAACCCGGCCTTCCGCCAGCTCTTCGGCGTCGAGGGCGAGGTGGCCGGGCGCGGCCCCCTGGAGGTCGTCCGCCAGCCCGAGCTCGCGCGCCTGGTCCAGCGCACGCTCGAGAGCGGCCAGGGCCAGACGGTCGACGTCGCCGTCGAGCTGCCGAAGCACCGCACCCTCTCGCTCGCCAGTACCTCGCTCGGCGCCGGCCAGGGCGCCGTGATCGTGGCCCGCGACACCTCCGAGCAGGAGCGGCTCAACCAGATGCGGCGCGACTTCGTCGCCAACGTCTCGCACGAGCTCAAGACCCCGCTTGCCGCCATCCGCGGTTTCTCCGAGACGCTGCGCGACGGCGCGCTCGACGATCCAGTGACGGCCCGCCGCTTCACCGAGCGGATCCTCGTCCAGTGCCGCCGTCTGCAAGCGATCCTCGACGACCTCCTCACCCTCTCGCGGCTGGAGAGCGTCGGCAAGGCGACCTTGCGTTTCGAGAAGGTGGAGCTCGTGCCGATCGTCGAGCGCTCGGCCGAGATGGTGGGCCTCAGGGCCCGCGAGCGGTCCGTCCAAGTCCACCTCGAGCTCGCCGCGGGCCTGCCGGCGATCGCCGCCCATGCCGAGAGCCTCGAACGCCTGGTCGTCAACCTGCTCGACAATGCCGTCAAGTACAACCGCGAGGGCGGCGAGGTACGGGTGCGGCTGGAGGCGCGGGGTGGTCAGCTCGTCCTGGAGGTGGCCGACCGCGGCATCGGCATCCCAGCCGCCTCCCTACCGCGCCTCTTCGAGCGCTTCTACCGGGTGGACCAGGGACGCTCGCGCGAGGAGGGTGGGACCGGCCTGGGGCTGTCGATCGTCAAGCACGTCGCGCAGCTCCACGGCGGCCGCGTCGAGGTGGAGAGCATCGAGGGCCAGGGCGCGACCTTCCGCGTCTGGCTGCCGCTCGCGGGTGCGAGCGGCGCCGTCGCGGGCTGACGAGGACGAGCCTCCTCAGCCTTCCTCGACCGCCCCGGCGTCCCAGGCCTCGGCAAGCTCGCCAGCGGCCTCGCTGCCGTGCTCGCGGAGGACAGCGACGATCGCCCGCCGCGAGAAGCCCTTGCGCTCGAGGTGGCGAGCCAGGCCCTGTGCGTCCTTGCCGCCGCGCCGCCGCCAGGCCTCGGCCGCCGCCCGAGCACCTTCGCCGTCATCCTCCGGCAGCGTGGCGAGCGCGCTCCGTACCGCCTCGCCTGCGGCGCCGTGGCGGGCCAGCTCGGCGGCCAGCCGGCGCTTGCCCTCGGCGCCGCGCCGGGCCCGCGCGGCGAGCCAGTCGACCGCCACTTGCTCGTCGTTGAGGTAGCCCTGGGCAGCGAGACGGTCGAGGACGGCGGCGATCTCTTCGGCGGCGTAGCGGCGGCTCGCCAGCTTGCGCTCCAGCTCGCGCCGGAAGTGGGGCCGCCGGGCCAGCAGCTCGACGGCCTTGTCGTAGCAGGAGACCGCGCCGCGGCCGCTCACCGCACCTCGAAGGGCGATTCCTGGAGCAGCATCTCGCCGTCGCCGGACATCTTGAGCGAGCCCTCCATCTCCTCGCGGGCAACGTCGGCGGTGAACTGCACGCCCTCCACCTTGAGGCGGAACTCGTCGGGGTTGGTGGCGCGGCGCATCGCCTCGTCGAGGGTGATGAGACCGTTCTTGTAGAGCTGGAAGAGCGACTGGTCGAAGGTCTGCATCCCGTACTGGCTGGTGCCGAGCGAGATCTGGTCGCGGATGTACTTGGTCTTCTCCTTGTTCTCGATGCAGTCGCGGATGTAGGGCGTCACCCGCATCACCTCGACCGCCGGCACCCGGCCGATACCGTCGGCGCGCGGCAGCAGCCGCATCGAGATCACCGCCCGCAGCACCTGCCCGAGCTGAATGCGGATCTGCTTCTGGTGGTGCGGTGGGAAGACGGCGACGATGCGGTTGATCGTCTCGGTGGCGTCGAGGGTGTGGAGGGTCGAGAACACCAGGTGACCCGTCTCGGCGGCCAGCAAGGCCGTCTCGATGGTCTCGTAGTCGCGCATCTCGCCGACCAGGACCACGTCGGGGTCCTGACGCATTGCCGAGCGCAACGCGAGGTGGAAGGAGCGCGTGTCGAGGTCGATCTCGCGCTGGTTGACGATCGACCGCTTGTCGCGATGGAGGAACTCGATGGGGTCTTCGATGGTGACGATGTGCTCGTTGCGCTGGGTGTTGATGTAATCGATCATCGCCGCGAGCGTCGTCGACTTGCCGGAGCCGGTGGTCCCCGTACAGAGCACCAGGCCGCGGCTTTCGGCGCAGATGTCCTCGAGGACCGCCGGCAGCATCAGCTCGCGCACGGTCTTGATCCGCGCCGGGATGACGCGCAACACCAGGCCTACGGTGCCCCGCTGCTGGAAGATGTTGCAGCGGAAACGGCCCAGGCCCGGTACCGAGTAGGCGATGTCGAGCTCCAGCTCCTCTTTGAAGCGCTGCTTCTGGCGGGCGTTCATGATCGAGAACGCCATCGCGATGGTGTCCTCCTGCATCAGCCGCTTGAGGTCTCCGAGCTGGATCAGCTCACCGTCGACGCGGATCACCGGATGGCTGCCTACCTTGAGATGCAGGTCAGAGGCCTTACGCTCGACACCGATCTTCAGCAGGTCGTTGATGTTCATGAGCGCTCCTCGCAGAGGGTTCGAGCGCGCCCGGACGAGGCCGCGCTGGGGCCCCGAGCCGGACGAAGGGGGTGGCCTCTCCTCACTGCAGCACCGCTTGCGGATCGGCCGGCGGCCCGACCGGCTCGAACGGCAGGCTTGCCGTCGGGACCGGCGTCAACCAGCCATGGCGGTCCGGCTTCTGGCCGGTGGCGAGGGCCTGGAACTCGGCGATCAGCCGGCGGGTGATCGGTCCCGGCTCGCCGGCGCCGACGGGCAGGCGGTCGACGCTGCGCACCGGGGTGACTTCCGCGGCGGTGCCGGTCAAGAACATCTCGTCGCAGGTGTAGAGCAGCCCGCGTGGCAGCAGCTCCTTGCGCACCGGGATGCCGAGGTCCTCAGCCAAGGTGATGACCGTCGCCCGCGTCACGCCGGGGAGGATCGAGGCGGAGATCGGCGGCGTGAAGAGCGTGCCCTCATAGACCAGGAAGAGGTTCTCGCCCGAGCCCTCGCTCAAGTTGCCGAGCTCGTCCAGAGCGATGCCTTCGGCGTAGCCGGACATCACCGCTTCCATCTTGATCAGCTGCGAGTTGAGGTAGCCGCCCACCGCCTTGGCATTGGCCGGGTAGACCCGCGGCCCGGGGCGTCGCCAGGAGGAGACGCAGACGTCGACGCCTTGCTCCTCCGCCTCGGCGCCCAGGTACTTGCCCCACGGCCAGGCGGCGATCGCCACCTCGATGGGCGAGTTGAGGGGGTTGACGCCCAGCGTGCCCAGACCGCGGTAGACCAGCGGTCGGATGTAGCAGGAATCGAAGGCGTTGGCCCGCACGATGTCGAGGCTCGCCTGACACAGGTCGTGGTAGCTGTAGGGGATCTCGGCCCGGAAGATCTTGCAGGAGGAGATCAGGCGCTCGATGTGCTCGTGCAGGCGGAAGATGGCGGGGCCGTCCGGCGTCCGATAGCACCGGATACCCTCGAACCAGCCGGAACCGTAGTGGAGGACATGGCTGAGGAGGTGGACTTGGGCCTGGTCGAACGGCACGAAGCGGCCGTTCTGCCAGATGAAACGGACTTGCGCGAACGGGCTAGTGGCCACGGGTACCCCCGGGAGAGAGTGAGGAAGGATCGAACGACTTCGATGCTACTGGCTGCCCAGGGGGGTGTCAACGCGCCGGCCGGTGGCTCAACCCAGGCCCTGCAGCACCAGGGCAGTGCCCGCCACCACGGCCGTCTCCACCCGCAAGACGCGCGGCCCGAGCGACAGCGGCCGGCAGCCGCGGGCGGCGAGCGCCTGCCGCTCCGCGGCGCTCCAGCCCCCTTCCGGCCCCACCAGCAGGGCGGCCCGCGAGCCCGCCGGTGGCGTGCCCAACCGGCCTGCAGGAGCCCCCTCGTCGGGGCCTGGATCGAGCACCCAGGAGGTGGCTGCGGGCGCCAGCAGGGCGTCGAGCTCCGTCCAGGGGTGCGTTCCGCTCAGGGCGGGCAAGCGGGCGCGGCCGCATTGCTCGACAGCCGCCCGCGCCACCCGCCGCAGGCGCTCGATCTCCTGCGGGCCGAAACGCCGCACCGAGCGCTCGGTGACGACGAAGCGCACCGCCGAGCAACCCAGCTCGGTGGCCTTTTCCACCAGCCAGGCGGCGCGCTGCGGCCGCGGCGCCGCCACCAGGAGCTCCAGAGCGATGTCGGGTTCGAGGCTCAGGGCCGGTTCGCGGAGGCGAAGCTGCCCGCGCTGGCGGTCGACGCTCGCCACCTCGGCGTGGCGCGCCCCGCCCTCGCCGTCGACCACCCGCAGGCGTTCGCCGACCGCCAGCCGAGCGGCGCGAAAGAGGTGCCGGTAGGGCTCGCCCGTCACCGCCAAGCTGTCGCCGGCGAGCTCGGCGGGGGTCACCAGGAGGGTCGGCACGGCAGGATGTCTTCCGAGCCGGGCCTCAGGCGTGGGCGAAGCGCAGGCCCACCCAGTCGCCGGCCTGCCGTTCGGCGTCGAGGCGCAGCCCGAGACGGCCGAGCTCGCCGACCACCACGGGCTGGCGCTCGCGGAGGATGCCCGAGAAGAGCAGCTGGCCGCCCCCGGCGAGCAGCCCAACCACCCGCGGCAGGGCCGACCAGATCTCCTCCGGGATGACGTTCTGGAGGACGAGGTCGAAACGGCAGACCGGGGCGAGGGCAGCGACGGTGCCGGCGTAGATCGCGAGCGGCGGCTTGCCGGCCGCCAGGTGGTTGAGCGAGCGGTTGTCGCGCGCCACCACGGCCGCCTCGCGATCGAGGTCGAGGGCGACCACCGCGGCGGCGCCCAGCCGCGCGGCGGCGAAGGAGAGGATGCCCGTGCCGGCGCCGATGTCGAGCACCCGCCGGCCGGCCACCGGGGTGGCCTCCAGGAGCTCGAGGGCGAGCCGCGTCGACTCGTGGCTGCCGGTGCCGAAAGCCGTCCGCGCCGGCAGCCGCAGCAGCCAACGGCCGTCCGGCGGCACGGGTGGCTCATCGCCCGGCTCACGGGGATCGACGAAGAACCGCTCGCCGAGCGCGAAAGGCTGCGCTAGCTCGCGATAGGGCGCCAGCCAGTCCTGAGCGGGGACCGCGATCTCGGCGATCAGCTCGAGGCCCGCAGGAAGCTCCACGGCCGGCGCGCTTTCATCGAACCAGGCAGCGAGCAAACAGTCTCCTGGGGGCGCCACGAGGTTCTCCACGCCGAGAGTGCCGGCGAGCCACAGCAAGCCGAGCAACTCGTCCTCGCGTTCGCTCGGCGAGCGGTAGAGGCGACGGCGGTAGGAGGCCCTCATCGGCTGAAGAAGATACCCGATCACGGGCCTTTCCCCGCCACCAGCAGAGAACGAAGCCCTCCCAGTAGCGTTCGGCAAGCCTGAGGAGGAGGTCGAGCCGCGACCCTAGCCGAAGAGGTCCTTCACCTTGCCGAGGAGGCCGTGGTCCTCCTTGACGTTGCTGCCCTCGAGCTGGGCTAGCTGGCGCAGCAGCTCGAGCCGCTCGGCGGAGAGCTCGCGCGGTTTGGGGACGGCGAGCTTGACGCGCAGCAAGTGGTCGCCGCGGCCGGCGCGGTCGAGGCGATCGATGCCCTTGCCGCGCATTCGGAACTGGTGCCCCGGCTGGGTGCCGGCCGGCACCTCCAGCACTTCCTTGCCGTGCAGGGTCTCGACCTCGACGTCCGCCCCCAGCACCGCCTGGGCATAGGTCAGCTCGACATCGGCGATGACGTCAGCGCCGTCGCGCTGGTAGCGCGGGTGGTTCTTGACCGTCAGAAAGACGTAGAGGTCACCCGGCGGTCCTCCGAAGCGGCCATGCTCGCCTTCCCCGGCGAGGCGCATCCGCGAGCCGGTGTCGACGCCGGCGGGGATCTTGACCTCGATGTCGCGGACTTTCTCCACCTGGCCGTTGCCCCGGCACTTGGGGCAGGGGTCCGAGATGGTCACCCCCTCGCCGTTGCACTGCGGGCAGGTCCGGGCCACGGCGAAGAAGCCCTGCGAGTAGCGAACCTGGCCGGCACCGCCGCAGGCGCTGCAGGCCACCGGCTGCTTGCCGCTGGCGCTGCCGCTGCCGTTGCAGGTCTCGCAGCGCTCGAGGCGCGGCACCTTGAGCGTGCTGGCGGTCCCGAAGGCTGCCTGCTCGAAGCTCAGGCTGAGGTCGTAGCGCAGGTCGGCGCCGCGGCTCGCCCGCCGCCCGCCGGCCCGGCCACCGCCGAAGCCGAAGAGGTCAGAGAGGCTACCGAAGAGGTCGCTGAAGTCGGAGAACGCCGAGGGATCGAAGCCGGCGTTGCCGCCCAGGCCCTGGTGGCCGTAGCGGTCGTAGCGGGCCCGCTTCTCGCTGTCGGAAAGGACGGCGTAGGCCTCGGCCGCCTCCTTGAACTTCTCCTCGGCCTCTTTGTCCCCCGGGTTCTTGTCCGGGTGGTATTGCAGGGCGAGCTTGCGGTAGGTCGTCTTGATCTGCTGCAGGTCGGCGTCGCGGCCGAGTCCCAGCACCTCGTAATAGTCGCGTTTCATGGCTACGGCGCGGCCCTCGCGCGCGGGCCCGGCGCAGCGGGCGCGGCGACGCGAGCGGCTCGGGGTTGGTTAGACGTTGGTCTCGCTCTGCTTCAGCATGGCGTCCGAAAGCAGGCGCGAGACGGCGTTGAGGTCGTACATCGCCGCTTCGAGCTCGGCCCGGTTGTCCTCGGCCATCGCCAGCCGAGAGCGCAGCAGAACGTCGCTCACTCGCTTGCGCTCCTCGTCGGGCAGGACGTCCTGGAACTGGCCGAAGACGCGCTCGTTGTTGTAGATCAGCCCCTCGAGACGGTTCTTGAGCCGGCGGACCTCTTTCTTCTGCAGATCGGTCTGCCGGTGCTCCTCGGCCTCGAGGACCAACCGGTTGATCTCCTCCGGCGACAGGCCGCCGGCGGGGTTGATCTCGATCGACTGCGAGAGGCTGGTAGCAAGGTCGCGCGCCGAGACGTTGACGATGCCGTTGGAGTCGATGGCGAAGGCGACCTCGATCTGCGGCACTCCGCGGGGCGCCGGCGGGATGCCCACCAGCTCGAAGCAGCCGAGGGAACGGTTCTCGGCCGCGATCTCGCGCTCGCCCTGTAGCACATGGATCTCCACGGCGTCCTGGTTGTCGGCCACGGTGGTGAAGATCTGGGTGTTCTTGGTCGGGATCGTCGAGTTGCGCTCGATGAGCCGGGTGCACAGGCCGCCATGGGTCTCGATGCCGAGCGACAGGGGCGTCACGTCCAGGAGGACGAGGTCCTTGATGTCGCCACGCAGGATGCTGCCCTGGATGGCGGCGCCGATCGCCACCACCTCGTCGGGGTTGATCTCGCGGTTCGGCGGCTTGCCGAAGATCTTCTGCACCCGTCGCGCCACCAGCGGCGTGCGGGTCTGCCCACCGACCAGCAGCACCTCGTCCACCTGGTCGGGCCGCAGGCCCGCCTCGGAGAGGGCGTCCCGGCAGGGGCCCTCGGTGCGGTCGACGAGGTCCATCACCAGGGCCTCGAAGAAGTCCCGGGTGAGCTTCTTGGCGAGGTGGCAGGGGCCGCGCTCGTCCGCCGAGATGAACGGCAGGTTGATCGACGCCTCGGTGGCCGTCGAGAGCTCGCACTTGGCGCGCTCGGAGGCCTCCTTCAGCCGCTGCAGGGCCATGCGGTCCTGGCGCAGGTCGAGGCCGGTCTCCATCTCGAACTCGGAGATCAGCCAGTCCATGATCAACTGGTCGAAGTCCTCGCCGCCGAGGAAGGTGTCGCCGGAGGTGGAGAGCACCTCGAAGATGCCGTCGGAGAGCTGCAGGATAGAGATGTCGAAGGTGCCGCCGCCCAGGTCGTAGACGGCGATGGTGCGCGAGCCGCCCTGCTTCTCGAGGCCGTAGGCGAGAGCGGCGGCCGTCGGCTCGTTGATGATGCGCAAGGCCTCGAGGCCGGCGATCTTCACCGCGTCGCGGGTCGCCTGGCGCTGAGCGTCGTCGAAGTAGGCGGGGACGGTGACCACCGCCTTCTCGACCGGTTCGCCCAGGGCCTCCTCGACGAAGGCCTTGATCTCCGAGAGGAGGAAGGCCGAGATCTCCTGTGGGCTGTACTGCCGGTCCCCCACCTGCACCCGCACGTCGCCGTTGTTGGCCTGGACCAGCGGGTAGGGCAGGACGTGCCGGGCCCGCTGTACCTGCGGGTCGTCGAACTTGCGGCCGATCAGCCGCTTGACAGCGTAGATCGTGTGCTGGGGGTTAGTGATCGCCTGGCGCTTGGCGATCTGCCCCACCAGGCGATCGCCATCCTCGGTAAAGGCCACGATCGACGGCGTCGTCCGGCTTCCCTCGCGGTTGGGCAGCACGCGCGGAGCGAGGGCCTCCACGAGAGCCACGCAGCTATTGGTGGTGCCGAGATCGATCCCGATGATCTTGCTCACGAACCCACTGCCCCTGACCCGGGCGAGCCATCTCGCCCGACCACGATAGATATTCGGGACATTGTACGTCAGGACGGCGGGTCCAGGCTGGATCGCCTGGACCCGCAGATCGCCAACCCTGCCTCGCTAGCTCCCGCCGGCCGTGCCGCTCGGCATCGCCACCCGCACCAGCGCCGGGCGCAGCAGCCGCTCATGCAGGATGTAGCCCCGCTGCAGCTCCTCGGAGACGGTCGGGACCTCGACCTGGGCATCCTCGTAGCGGGCGATGGCGTCGTGCACGGCGGGGTCGAAGGGCTGGCCCGCCGCCGAGACTTCCCTGACGCCCTGTGCCCGCATCACCTCGCGGAGCTGGCTGAGGATCATCTCCACGCCCCGCTTGAGGTCCGCCGTCGAGCCGTCGGCGCCGATCGCACGCTCCAGGTTGTCCGCCACCGCCAGCAGGTCGCGCAAGGGGTCGAAAAGGGCGTATCGCCGGGCGTCCCGCACCTCGCGTTCCGCCCGCTTGCGGTAGTTGTCGAGGTCGGCGAGGGTGCGGACCCATTGGTCCTTGACCTCCGCGAGCTCCTTGCGGAGCTTCTCCACCTCGTTCGCCGGCGGCGAGCCGCCGGGGGTGGCGCTCGGGTCCGCCGCCTCGTCGTCGATCACCCAGACCTCGACCTCGGGGTCGTCGGCCTCGCCGCCGCTCCGCGGGTCGTCGGCCGCAGCCTCGTCCATGCCGCGCTCAGCGGCGCCTAGCTCGTCCGTCTTGTCGTCGTCCATCGTTCCGTCTCTACCGTCAATTCTCTGCTGTCTGCCCACGCGCCAGAGGTGCGAGGGTTCCGAGATCGCGGCCCTCGAGGCCCCCGGCCAGCACCCGCGACAGCGTCTCGCCGAGGTAGTGAACCAGGGGGATCAGCCGCGGGTATTCCATTCGCGAGGGGCCGAAGACGCTCACCGTACCCAGCTTCTGCCTGCCGACCCCGTAGCTCGTCGTGATGAGGCTGAAGTCCAGCTGGGAGGTGAGGGCGCTGTCGGCGCCGATCACCACCCGCACGCCCTCGGTGTCGAGCAGCTGGTTGAGGAAGCTCACCAGGCGGGCACGCCGCGAAAAAGTGTCGAAGAGCTGGCGCACGCGGGTGATGTCCGCGAGCTCGGGGTGGGCCAGGACCTCGCTCGTGCCGTCGACCAGCAGCTGCCGCTCGCCGCGCTCCTCGAGGCCCTGGCGTGCCAGATCGATGGTCAGGGAGAGCATGCGGTCGACCTGAGCCCGGTCCTCCGACATCATCACCAGCAGCCGTTCGCGGATCTCGCGCAGCGGCAGGCCCGCGAAGTTCTCGGAGAGGTAGTTGGAGATCCACTGCAGCTCGTCGCGGCTCAGCGGTTCGCGGACGGTGACCAGCTTGTTGTCCACGAAGCCGCTGCCGGAGACCACCACGCAGAGCACCTGCCGGTCGGAGACGGGCACCAGCTCGACCGCCTTCAAGGTCGTTTCGCTGGCCGCCGGCGTCATCACGATCGACACCTGGTGAGAGAGGTCCTTGAGGACGAGCAGCGTCGCCGCCAGCAGTTGCGCGGCATCCGGCGGCACGCTGCGCAGGCTCTCCTCGATCTGCCGCCGCTCGCGCAGCGACGGCTGCTGCGTCTGCATCAGCGAGTCGATGAACAGGTGATAGCCCTCGCGGGTCGGCACCCGGCCGGCGGAGGTGTGCGGCTGGGTGAGGAAGCCCCACTCCTCGAGGTCGGCCATCACGTTGCGGATCGACGCCGCGGAGAGCCCCAGCCGGTTGCGCCGCGCGATGGCCCGCGAGCTCACCGGCTCGGCGCTCAGGATGTGGGCCAGGACCACCTCGCGGAGGATCTCGCGGTCTCGTTCCCCCATCGGTGGGTGCGGCGGCATCTTCTGCGACATGAATGCGGGAGATCGCTCGGAGCGGGATCGGAAAAGGTCGTCTCGGGTTCGCCTTGGCGGTCTGGTCCGGGTGCGTGCCGCTGGCCGGCCGAACCCCCGACCTCACCTTGCCGCCAGCGCTGCGTGGTGGCTATTGTAGCGCAGTGGTAGCGACCTCCAAGCCCCTGGCGGGCCTGCGCTTTGCCCTTGCCGGCCCGGGTCGGGTGGGGGTCAGCGTGGCCAGCTGGCTGGTCGCCGCCGGCGCCCAGCTGACCACCGTCGCCGGCCGCGCCGAGCCGGCTGCCGAGGGCCACCGTGGCCTCGCGGCGTGCCAGGGCCTGGGCGGCCGGGCGGTCTCCCTAAGCAGCCTGGCGACCAGCGAGGAGGACCTGTTGCTCCTCGCCGTGCCGGCCGGCGCCCTCGCTGCCGTCGACGGCATGCTCAGCCGGCGCGCCAACGCCGTCGTCGCCCTGCACACCGCCGGCAGCGTCGGCGCCGAGGCCCTGCCCGCCCTCGCTGCCGGCGGCTGCCATGTCGGCGCTCTTCATCCCCTCAAGGCCTTCCCGCGCCCCCTGCCGGCGCCCACCGAGGCCACCGGCATGGTGATGGCGATCGACGGCGATGCCGCGGCCCTGGCCCTCGCCGAGAGGCTGGCTGGCGCGCTCAGCGCCAGGCCCGTCGTGGTGCCGGCCGGGCAACGCCTCCTCTACCACTTCGCCGCCACCCTGGCGGCGGGCGGCGTGGTCACCACCCTGGGAATGGCGATCGCCCTCGGGCGCGCCGTCAGCTTGCCCGCCGCTGTCGAGGCCGGCTATCTGGAGCTGGCGCGTGGCGCGCTCGCGGCCGTACCGCCCACTGCCCAAGGCGGCGTCGAGCCCAGCGCGGCGATCACTGGTCCGTTAGCCCGCGGCGAGCGCGAGTACCTCGCGCAGGCCCTCGACGCGCTGCTCGCCACCGCTCCCGAGCTCGGCGTCCCGGCGACGACGACCGCCCTCGAGACCCTGCGGCAGCTGGCCGCAGCCGGTCGCTCGCCGGCCACCGCCGCCGCCCTCGGCGACGACCTGCGGCGGCGGCAGGCAACGCCCTCGGGCCCTCCGCGGTGAGGGCCCGCGCGAGCGCTGGGAGGTGCTCGCGACCTGGCGCCGGCCGCTTCTGATCCCTTGACCTGGTTCCTCCCTGAGTGGTAATTTTATTGACCTTCCTCTATATAGAGAGAGGGTCGCTGCCAGCGAGCGAACACCAGCCAACTGCGTCAGCGTCGGTCCACAGAATCAGCCAACTTTGCAGGCCAGCTGTGACGGTGCGGAAGGGTCCGAGACGCCGGCCCTTCCCTTGGTGATCGAAACGGGCGGACGCCAGACGGGAGGGGCCACCTGAAGCCTCACGCGACGAGCGACCACGATCCAGAGCAGATGGAGAGCTTCCGGTCCCGGAACTGATACCTCACCATGGTCTTCTTCAACTACAGCCGGATGCAGATGCAGGCCAAGATCGTCTATTACGGTCCGGGCCTGTGCGGAAAGACGACCAACCTCCACTGGATCTACAACCACACCTCCGGTGACTCGCGCGGCGAGATGGTCTCCCTCGAGACCGAGACCGATCGAACCCTCTTCTTCGACCTGCTGCCGATCGACGTCGGGACCATCGCCGGCTTCGAGACCCGGCTGCAGCTCTACACTGTCCCCGGCCAGGTCTTCTACAACACCACCCGCAAGCTGGTGCTGAAGGGCGTCGACGGCGTGGTCTTCGTCGCCGACTCGCAGCGCCCGATGCTGCAGGCGAACCTCGATTCGTTCCGCAATCTCGAGGAGAACATCGCCGACATGGGGCTGTCCCTCGACTCGATGCCCATCGTGCTGCAGTACAACAAGCGCGACCTGCCGGACATCCTCTCGGTGGAGGACCTCAACCGGGCCCTCAACCGCCAGAGCTGGGCCTGGTTCGAGAGCTCGGCGGTGAGCGGCAAGGGAGTGCTCGAAACGCTCAAGGGCATCTCCAAGCTCACCCTCCTCGCGCTGCGGCAGCGCCTGCAGCGCAACGCCCCGGCCGCCCCCGAGCGGCCGATGGTGATCGTCCGCGAGCCCCTGAAGCCCGCGCCGCCCGTCAAGCCCCTGGCCAAGCCCGCGGCCGCCAAAGTCAGCGAGGAAAGACCCGCGGTCGAGCGCCCGGTCGCCAGCAAGCCGGCGGTGAAGGCCGCGCCCGAGCCGCGCGTCGCGGAACCGGCGGCCGACTTCGAAAAGACGCCGACGGCGGTGCGCAAGGGCCGCAAGCCGGTCGACGCTCTCTCCGAGCTCGAGCGCCTGCGCAAGGAGGCCATGCGGTCCCCATCGGCCGAGGGCCGAGCTAGCGGCCACGCCTCCGGGGCCTCACCGAGCAACGGCCATGGGCAGCTCTTCCGCGACATCCAGTTCACCCTCAAGCGCGCGGACTTCGCACGGGCTCGCCGCTTCTCCCTCTCGCTCGCCGTCGAAGACGAGGACCACCGGGTCGTCGAAGCGGTCAAGGGCCTGGAGGTCGAGATCGACGACGCCGCGCAGATCGACAAGGTCTTGCTCAAGCTGAACATCGCCCTCAACGCCAAGGACTGAGGGCCCGCCCTGCGGCCGCTGCCCGGCCACCCTCCTTGCCGCGCCCCGCGCCCGAGACGCTCCCGATGAAATGCCCCTACTGCTCTCACAATGACGACCGCGTGGTCGATTCGCGGGAGAGCCGCGAGGGTGACACCATCCGCCGGCGGCGCGAGTGCCTGGCCTGCGGCCGCCGGTTCACCTCGTACGAGCAGATCGAGTCGATCCCGACGATGGTGATTAAGAGCGATGGCAGCCGCCAGCAGTTCGACCGCCGCAAGCTGATGAGCGGCCTGCTCAAGGCCTGCGAGAAGCGACCGGTGACGAGCAAGCAGCTCGAAGGCATCGTCGACGCCGCCGAGGCGCTGGTCGCCGACACCGAGGAGCGCGAGCTCTCGACCCGCGAGATTGGGGCCTTCGTGATCGCCAAGCTGCGCGAGATCGACCCGGTCGCCTACGTGCGGTTCGCCTCCGTCTACCGCCGCTTCGAAGACGTGGGAGCGTTCATGGACGAGGTCCGCAGCCTGGTGGGCGAAGCGCGCGAGCCCTCCGCCGGCTGAGCCGCTAGACTGCAGCCCCATGGCCCCACGCTCCAACCCGCGTCAGGCGAAGAAGGACCCCGAGCGGGTCGAGATCCCCGACATCCTGCCCGTCCTGCCGCTCAAGGACGTGGTGCTCTTCCCCTACATCATCCTGCCCCTCTCGGTCTCCCGCGAACGGAGCCTGCTGGCCGTCGACCGCGCCCTGGCCGAGCACCGCACGGTGGTCGTCGTGGCGCAGAAGGACGCGCGCAGCGACGAGCCGGGGCTCGCCGAGATGCATACCATCGGCACCGCCGCCACCATCATGCGGATGCTCAAGCTGCCGGATGGCCGCATCCGCATCCTGGTGCAGGGCCTCGAGCGGGTGCGCATCGAACGTCTGGCGCAGAGCGAGCCCTACCTGCAGGCCCGCGTCCACCGCCTGGCCGAGCCGGAGGAGGACCCGACGATCCCTGCCCTCGAGGTGGAGGCCCTGCTGCGCAGCGCGCGCGAGAACCTCGACAAGGTGGTGAGCCTCGGCAAGGGGATCTCCCCCGAGGTGATGGTGATCGCCTCGAACCTGACCGAGCCCGGCCGCCTGGCCGACCTGGCGGCGAGCAACCTGGAGCTGGCGCTCGCCGAGGCGCAGGCGATCCTCGAGGTCCGCAACCCCATCGAGCGCTTGACCCGGGTCAACGACCTGCTGTCGCGCGAGGTGCAGGTGCTGACCATGCAGCACGAGATCTCGTCGCAGGCCCGCAACGAGATGGACAAGAGCCAGCGCGAGTACTTCCTGCGCCAGCAGCTCAAGACCATTCAGGACGAGCTCGGTGAGGGCGGCGAGCTCGCCGCCGAGCTGGCGGCCTACCGCCGGGCAGCCGAGGAGAAGGCCATGCCGGCGGCCGCCTGCGAGGAGCTCGAGCGGCAGATCCGCCGCCTCGAGCGCACTCACCCCGAGAGCGCCGAGACCTCGATCATCCGCACCTACCTCGACACTCTGACTGGGCTGCCCTGGGCGCAACAGAGTCGCGACAACCTCGACCTGGCGCACGCCCGCCGGGTGCTCGACGAGGACCACTACGACCTCGAGAAGGTCAAGGAGCGGATCCTCGAGCACCTCGCGGTCTGCCAGCTCAAGGGCGACGTGCGCGGCCCCATCCTCTGCTTCGTGGGCCCGCCCGGCGTCGGCAAGACCTCGCTCGGGCGCTCGATCGCCCGTGCCCTCGGCCGCGAGCTGGTCCGCGTCTCTTTGGGCGGCGTGCGCGACGAGGCGGAGATCCGCGGCCATCGCCGCACCTACGTCGGAGCGATGCCCGGCCGCATCCTGCAGGGCATCCAGCAGGCGGCGACCAGCAACCCCGTCTTCATGCTCGACGAGATCGACAAGATCGGCAGCGACTACCGGGGCGACCCCTCCTCCGCCCTTCTCGAGGTGCTCGATCCCGAGCACAACTCCGCCTTCACTGACCACTATCTCGGCGTGCCCTACGACCTGTCACGGGTGCTCTTCATCACCACGGCGAACCTCCTCGAGCCGATCCAGCCGGCCTTCCTCGACCGCCTGGAAGTGATCCCGCTGACCGGTTACACCGAGGACGAGAAGCTCGCCATCGCCCGCCAGCACCTGATCCCCAAGCAGCTCGCCGAGCACGGCATCGGCGAGAAGCACGCCACCTTCACCGACGACGGGATCCGTAAGGTGATCGCCAGCTACACCAAGGAGGCGGGCCTCAGGAACTTCGAACGGGAGATCGCAGCGCTCTGCCGCAAGGTGGCGGTGCGGGTGGCGGAGGGCAAGAAGCGACGCCTGACGATCGACGCCACCCAGGTCGAGAAGCTGCTCGGTGCCGCCAAGCACTACTCCGAGGAGCTGCTCGCCCAGGACCGCGTGGGGGTGGCGACTGGCCTTGCCTGGACGGCGGCCGGCGGCGACCTGATGTTCATCGAGGTGGTGGCCCTCCCCGGCAAGGGCGAGCTGCTGCTCACCGGCCAGCTCGGCGACGTGATGAAGGAGTCGGCGCAGGCGGCGCTCTCCTTCGCCCGCCGCTACGCCGCCGAGCACGGACCGCCGCCGAGCTTCTTCGGCGAGCACGACATCCACATCCACGTCCCGGCGGGCTCGATCCCCAAAGACGGGCCCTCCGCCGGCATCACCATCGCCGCCGCCATCGTCTCCGTGCTAACCGGCCGGCCCATCCACCGCCGGGTGGCGATGACCGGAGAGATCACCCTGCGGGGCGACCTGCTGCCGATCGGCGGCATCCGCGAAAAGGTGATGGCCGCCCGCCTCGCCGGGGTCGAGACGGTCATCCTCCCCCGCCTAAACCAGCGGGACCTCGCCGAGGTCCCGGCGCCGATCAAGCACGGGCTCACCTTCCGCCACGCCGACCACATGGGCGAGGTGCTGTCCCTCGCCCTCCTGCCGAAGCCCGTGGCCCGCCGGCGGTGAGGAGCGGCGAGCGTTCGCTGATCGACTGGCTGCGGGCGCGGGCGCGGGCGCGCGGCGCGGGCGGCGAACGGATCGGTGACGACGCCGCCGCCTTCCCGGCCCTGGACGGTCCCTGGGTGGCGACGGTCGACACGCAGGTGGCGGGAGTGCACTACCCCACCGGCCTCGACCCGCGGCAGGTGGCCCGCCGGCTCCTCGCCGTCAACCTCTCGGACCTCGCGGCGATGGGCGCCAGGCCCCGCTTCGCCCTCCTCGCCCTGGCAAGCCCCGCGGGCTACCCGTACCGGGCCTTCTTCACGGCCCTCCTCGCGGCCTGCCGGCACCACGCCGTGGAGCTCATCGGCGGCGACCTGTCCACGTGCGACCCGCCGCTCGCCGCCCTCACCCTGCTCGGCGAGCGGCAGCCCGCCGGTCGACTCCTGCGGCGCGCCGACGCCCGGCCCGGCGACCGCCTGTGGGTCGGTGGCAGCCTCGGCGAGTCGGCCGCCGGGCGCTTCCTGCTGGCTGCCGGCGCCGCGCCGACGGTGCGGGGAGGTGCCTTGCCGCCTGGTTTCCCGGACGACGACCCGCGGCTGGTACGGGCCGCCCGCCGCGCCCTCTCCCGCCATCTCGCTCCCCGCCCGCAGCTCGGCCTGGGGGCCTGGCTCGCCACGCAGCCGCGGGCCGCGGCCATCGACCTCTCGGACGGCCTGGCGATCGACCTCGCCCGCCTGGCCCAGGAGAGCAAGGTGGGCGCGAGCCTCGACGCCGCCGCGCTGCCGGCGAGCCCACGGCTCGTCGAGCTCGCGCGCTGGCTGCAGAAGGACCCGCTGGACCTGATGCTCGGAGGCGGGGAAGACTACGTGCTCCTCTTCGCCCTACCGGCCACCGTGGAGCCTCCCCGCGAGCTCGGCTGCCGGCCGATCGGCCGCACCACCCGCCGGCGCGCGCTCACTCTGCACACCGCCCAAGGAGAGGCGGCGCTCGAGCCCACCGGCTGGGACCACCTCGCCAACCGCCGAGAGACCGCCCCCCTCTCCTTCGCCTGAAACAACGCGGCCCGCCGGGAAACCGACGGGCCGGAGACGACAGCGCGCCGGCGAAGGCGCGCCTCGGACGGAGCGGAACTCAGATCATCCGGCGAGGCTTGGAGAGCTTGTCGAGGAGGGTCGAGAGCTTCTTCTCCAGGCCCTTGATCGATTTCTCGAGGCTCTTGATGCGCTTCTCAGCACCGCGCGCCACGGTCTCGACGATGCCCTGCGGGGCCTTGCCGCGAGCGCTCGCCTTACGCCCGCCGGCAGCACGACCACGCGGCTTCGCCGCTCCCTTGCTGGCGCGACCTTCCGCACGCATCCGTTTGAAAACCTCGATCGCTTCCGCGAGATAGCGCCGCTTGCGGCCTTCTCCCTCGTGCGGGATCGCCTTGAGGTTCATCTTCACATAGCGCACCAGAGTAGGGTACGAGATCCCCGTCCGCTCGCTGATCTCGGTGAGCGTGAGCAGTCCGGCAGCGGCCGGGCGGGCAGCCTTGCGACCGCTCACCACCGCAGCCTTCTTGCCGCGGGCGGCTGGTTTTGCAGCCTTGGCGGTCTTGGCCGGCTTGGCGGCCTTGGGCGTCGCGGCCTTCGCCGCCTTGCCGGCGCGCGCAGTCTTGGTCGGCTTCGCCGCACGCCCCGCCGGCTTGGCCGCGCTCGGCTTCGCGCCGCCGCTCTTGCGCGGACGGCCACGGCGGCCCAGGTTCTCGGTCTTGAGCTCCTCAAAAACGCTCAGTGCCGAAGCGGGATAGCGCTGTTTGCGACCGCGTCCCACCGAGGGGATGCGGGCCTGATACATCCGCTTGTAGCGCTGCAACGTCGGCATGGAGATTCCCGTGCGCTTGGAAACCTCGGTGAGAGTAAGCAGGACTTCGCCGGCAGCTCCCGTCCCTTCCATCGCCTGCGAATCAGGCATGTCAAGTCTCCTTTTCGCTCATCGTCGACAATCTAAAAAGATTGGAGAGCCAGCAACCGGCCCGCAACATTATCGAAAAGGGACCCAAAGAAGTCAACTCCAAGAAACGGTCGCGGAATTCGATTACCACCACGCGAGGCACCCTTCCGCGCGCAAAGAGCCACCTGCGCGCTACCCAAGCCTTGCTCAGCGCACGGGGTCGGGTGAGCTCTCGAGGAGAGAATCGCCGAGAAAGTTGAGGCTCAGCACGGTGAGCGCGATGGCAAGGCCCGGGAACAACGCAACATGGGGCGCATCGAGCAGATGCAGGCGGCCGCCATTGATCATCGCCCCCCACGAGGCCGTGGGAGGCGGCGCGCCGAGGCCGAGGAAAGAAAGGCTCGCTTCAGCGAGGATGGTACCGGCGCTACCGAGGCTCACCTGGACGAGAAAGGGCGGCCCCACGTGCGGTGCAATGTGCCGGGCGAGCAGCGTGCGCCCCCTGAGCCCGGCGGCCCGCGCGGCGAGAATGAACGGACGTTCCGCCAGAGCCAGCACCTGCGCCCGCATCAAGCGTGCGTAGCCCACCCAACCGATCACCACCAAGGCCAGCACGAGGTGTTCGAGCGCGGGGCCGAGCACAGCGACCAGGGCGATCGCCAGCAAGATGCCGGGGAAGGCCATGAAGACCTCGGCGACTCGCATCAGGAGGAGATCGAGCCGGCCGCCGACGAGCCCGGCCAAGGCACCGAGGCCGCCACCGAGGAGCGCCGCCAAGGCGGTGACCACCAAGCCGATGCCGAGCGAGACGCGCGCTCCGAAGAGGAGGCGTGACGCAACATCACGGCCCAGCTCGTCGAGTCCCAAGGGGTGCTCCGCCGACGGTGGCTCGAGCCGCCGTTCGAGCAGCTGCGCCTCGGGTGAGCACGGCGCCAGCCAGGGTGCGAAGACACCCGCGACGAGCAGCAGCACCAGGACGACCGCGGGGAGCCAGATCGACGTCTTCATAGCGCTCGCACCCGTGGATCGAGCCATCCACACAGCAAGTCGGTGCAGAGGTTGGCGAGCAGATGGCTGCCCGCGATCAGCAGGACGCAACCTTGCACCAGCGGATAGTCGCGCAACTGGATCGCCTGCACGAGGAGTCGCCCGAGGCCGGGCCAGGCGAAAATCGTCTCGGTGATGATCGAACCCGTCATCAGCGCGCCGAACTGCATGCCCATCACGGTCACCACCGGGATGAGGGCATTGCGCACCGCGTGCTTGAGCACCGCCCCGAGGCGCGATAAGCCCTTGGCACGGGCGGCTAGCAAATAGGGGCGGTCGAGCTCGCCGGCGAGCGAAGCGCGCATCATCCGCGTCAGGAGCGCGGCCTGCGCAGCGCCCAAGGTGATCGCCGGCAGGATGACGCTGGCAAGGCCGGCACGGCCCGAAACCGGCAACCAGTCGAGCCGAATCGCGAAGACGAGAATGAGCATCGGCCCGAGCCAGAAGCTCGGCACCGAAACTCCCACGAGCGCCAACGCACGCGAGGTGTGATCGATCCAACCCTGGCGGACCGCGGCAACGATGCCCAGCGGTAGGGCGAAGGCGAGCGCCAGCAACATGGCGATCGAAGCGAGCTCGAGAGTCGCCGGCAGACGGCCCAGCAAGAGCTCGGAAACCGGCCGCTCGAAAGCGAGAGAGCGGCCGAGATCGCCCCGCAACAGGCCGCTCAGGAAGCTCGAGTACTGTTCCAGGAGGGGTCGATTCAGGCCGAGCTTCTCCCGCAACGAGGCGATGTCGGCCGCCCGTGCGCCTTCCCCCAACATCATCTCGGCCGGGTCCCCGGGCACCAGGTGCAACAAAGCGAAGATCAGCGTGGCGACGGCGAAAGCCACGGGCAGGGCCAACGCGAGCCGCCGGCCGAGAAAATAGAGCGCGCTGCGCGCTGGAGGTTTCGTCGACGCGCTCATCGCAGCTCAGCCCAGCCGTAGCTCGCGCACCAGATACGAAAAGGCCTGGCGGGTGAGGCCGAGACGACGTGCCGCCTCGGCGCGGTTGCCCGCCGCTTGCTCGAGGGCCGAGGAGACCAGGCTCCGCCGCAGGGCCTCGATGGCGCGGTGATAGTCACCGAGCGGTTCGCGCGCCGGCTCGGCGGGAAGATCGAGATGCTCGACATCGATCACTCCATCGGTGGCGAGCGCTGCCGCCACTTGCACAACATTTTCGAGCTCGCGCACGTTGCCCGGCCAGCGATGCGCCAGCAAGGCCTGCTCGGCCGCAGGAGAGATCCGTGGCGGAGGGCTCGTCGGACCGCCGGCCTTGGCAAGGAAATGTCGTGCGAGAAGCAGGACGTCGTGGCCCCGCTCGCGCAACGGCGGCAGCTCCACGGCCCCCACCTTGAGTCGAAAGAAAAGATCCTGCCGGAATAGCTTCTCTTGCACCATTTGGCTTAGATCACGATGAGTGGCGGCGAGGACTCGCACGCGCACCTTGCGCGGCAGGCTCTCGCCGACGCGCCGAACCTCGCCCTCCTGCAACACCCGCAGCAGCATGCCCTGGGCGGCGAGCGGCAGATCACCGATCTCGTCGAGGAAGACCGTCCCGCCCTGTGCCGCTTCGAAGACGCCGGCGCGATCACGGTCGGCACCGGTGAACGCCCCGCGGACGTGGCCGAAAAGATCGGAGAGCAGCAGGCTCTCGCTCACCGCCGCGCAGTTGAGCGCCACGAAGGGAGCCTCCCGCCGCGAGCTCGCCCGGTGCGCCGCGCGCGCCACGAGCTCCTTTCCCGTGCCGGACTCACCGAGGATCAAGAGGGGCATCTCGGCGGCCGCCAGGCGCAACAGCCGCTCGATGGCGGCGGCGAGCAGGGGGCTCTCCCCCACGAAACCACTACTTTGCGCCCGCGCCGGGGCCACCGCCGGGGCCTCCGGCTGCCAGCCACTCGCGGTGAGATCGCGGTGGGCGAGGTGAAAGGCCGCCTGCAGAACGTCATCGAGGCGCGCTGCCGCGAGAACGAGACGGCCGGCGGCGAGCGGCGCCGAGAGCTCGAGCGGTCCGCCTTCGCCGGCGATCAGGACCTGCTCGGAGCTCGCCCCCAGCCAGTCCAGGCGAGGTGGCGGCGTCGAGAGCGCGGCGAAGAGCTCACCCAGCCGCTCTGGAAGCTCACTGGCGCGCGGCCGGGGCTCGGCGAGGTAGCGCGCCACCACCTGCCAGGCGCCTTGCTCGCGGGCCTCGAGCCGGTTCGAGAAGGCGCTCGCGCCCAGTTGGCGCAGGGTCGTGGCCGCTGCCCGCAAGGCATCGCCGGGCACTCGGCCGGGAGCGATGAGCTCGGCGTCGAAGAGCCAGCGGGCCGCCCGGAAGGGCTCGAGGTCTTCTAGCGCAGACCACGCTTGAGGGCCGGCCTCGCCGCCCGCCAGCAGGCTCGACCAGAGGTGCAGAAAGGGGCCCGCCGCCGCCCGTTCGAGCGCCTGCTCGCGCTGGCCGGCGAGGGCGAGGACAGCTGGCGCCTCTTCCGGCTCGAGCTCGGCCCAGGCCTCGGGGCCCACCTCGCCGAGCTCCGCGGCGGCTTCCTCGCTGCGCCCGAGCCAGCCCAAGGCCCGCGCCGCGAGGAGGGCGAGCACGTCGAGCCGCCAGGTGACCCGGTGCTGCTCGACCAGCTGGCGAGCGCGGTCCACCTGCTCCAGGGCGGCCTGGGCGCGGCCATGGGCCAGCTCGTAGCGAGCCCACAGCTCGCGGTCCTGGATCCCGCCGCGGACGTTGCCGGCCGCCCGGTTCTCGGCCGTGACCCGTTCGAGCAGCTGGCGCACCCCTGCGAGGCGGCCGCGCCGCAGGCGCACCTCGGCCAGGTTGGACAGCGCCAGGGTGGTCCGCCGGGGCCCCTGGCAGCGGCCCAGCAGGCGCTGGGTGTGGCGGAAGGCCCGCTCGGCCCCTGCGAGGTCTCCTTGCGCCGCCCGGCAGATCCCCAGCTCGTTCCATAGCTCCCCGGCCTCGAACGGCCGCAGCAAGCGGCGGCTCGCGCCGAGGCCCCGGCGCAGGAACTGCTCGCCGGCCGGGGCATCGCCGCGGGCGCGCGCCGCGAGGCTCGCCGCGGCGTACCACCGCCAGGCCAGCTGCGGGCTCTCGACCGCGCCCTGGCAGCGCTCGAGCTCGGCGGCGAGCCGGCCCTGATCGCCGCGATCCCAGGCAGCACCGGCGACGACGAGGCGCGCGCGCCAGGCGAGCTCGCCCCGGCGGCCTTGGCGCAGGGCGAAGGCCACCCAGTCGTCGAGCGACCGCGTCTCGCCGAGGTTGGCAAGCAGGCGCAAGGCGAGCTCCGCGAGCGCGAGACCGGCGACCGGCGGCAACGAGTCCGCGGCCCCTTCGAGGCCCCGCAGGGTCAGCCGCGCCGCGCCCAGCTCGCCGAGCCGGACCTGACACTCGAAGGCCAGCAGGCGTGCGGCCGCGGTGTCGAGCCCGCGCAAGCTCGCGAGGGCGCTGGCGAACTGACCGAGGTCGCAGAGGGCACGAGCCTGGGCGAGCCGCTCGCCCTCGCCCTGGGGTGGTTGGCGGCGCCAGGCGTCGAGGGCCTCCAGCAGGCGGCCCGCCGCCACCAGCTCGCTCGCGGAACGATCGCTCCGCGGCTCGCCCAGGGTACGCGCCGCGGTCGCAGCGAGCAGCTCCTCGGCCCTGCAGCGGTCTTCAGCGAGGGCCGCAAGCCGGCGACGCAGCAGGCTTCCACCGGCGATCGACAACCAACGCCGGCCATCCCGCTCGACCTCTCCGACCAGAGCCCGGCGAGCCACGCCAGTGCCGTCGGCCCAGAGGAAGGGTGCCGCCTCCAGCAGCTCGTGAACGGCGTCGTCCGGCGAGACGGGAACCAGAGCATGCGACCAGCGCTCGCCCAGCTCGCGAACGATCCGCCGGGCCTCGCCGCGGCCGGCCACCTCGGCGGCGCCGAAGAGCACCGCCACCAGGGCCGCCAGGCGCTCCTGCGGCAGGCTGGGGTCGCGCCCGGCCCGCGGCGGCGGCAGGCAGAGCGTGCCGTCGGCGGCGAGCCCGCTGCCCTGCCAGCCGCTGGCCAGCCGGCAGCCGGCGTTGCGGAGATGAGCCAGCAAGGCCGCCCCCTGGAGCAACACTGCCAGGCGCTGGCGATCGCTGAGCGCAGCGGCCTCCAACGCCACGGCGGCCTCGCCCTCGAGGGCTCGGTGGTGAAGCATCAAGGCTCGCCGGTGAGGAGCCGCTCCATGTCGGCCCAAAACTGCGGATAGGACTTGGTGACCACAGCGGGCTGATCGAGGCTGATCCCCGGCCGCCGCAAGCCGACCAAGGCGAGCATCATCGCGATCCGATGGTCACCGTGGGTCAACGCGCGGACCGGCTCCGCGGGCGGCGGCGCAGCCGCCCACACGCCCGGGATCGAGAGCCCGTCCGGCCGCTCTGTGACCGTGGCACCGACGCGCCCCAGCTCGCTCGCCACCGCCCGCAGCCGGTCGCTCTCCTTGATCCGCAGGTGGGCGACGTTCCTGATCTCGGTGGTGCCGTGGGCGAAGGGCGCGAGAGCAGCCAGGGTGGGGACCTGATCGGGCATCGCGGAGAGATCGACGTCGACGGCACGCAGAGCTCCTCGGCCGGTGACCCGCAGGCCGTCGGGCTCTTCCGCGACCTCGCTGCCCATCGCGGCACAGAGGGCGAGGAAGGCCCGGTCGCCTTGCGGCGAAGCCGGCTCGAGGTTGCCGAGGAGCACCGATCCGCCGGTCAGAAGGGCGGCCGCGGCGGGATAGCAGGCCGCCGAGTAGTCGCCCTCGACCGCCACCGCGGCCGGGGCGTGCAGCCCGGGGCGCAGCTCGAAACGGCCGGGCGCCGGCCGCGTCACCCGGCCGCCGAAGCGCGCGATGGTCTCGAGGGTGATCTCCACGTAGGGTGCCGAGGTGAGCGCTGCCACCTCGAGGCTCAGCGGCCCGCGGGCGGCCAGCCCGGCCAAGAGGAGCGCCGACAGGTACTGGCTCGACTCCGCGGCGTCGACTGTCACCCGCCCGCCGTGGAGAGCACCTCCACGCACCAGCAACGGTGCGTGGCCCTCGTGGTGCAAGCAGGTGATCTCCGCCCCCAGCGCCCGCAAGGCGGCAAGCAAGGGGCCGATCGGCCGCTCGCGCAGCCGCGGCACACCGTCGACGGTCCACTGCCCGGGCAGGGTGGTGAGGGCCGCGACCAGCAGGCGGAAGAGGGTCCCGGCGTTGCCACAATGGAGCGTCGCGGCCGGCGGCAGCGGTCCGGGGAGAAGGCGCACGTCCGTGGCGCCGGCGACCACCGTCCAACCTAGCTGCTCGAGGACGCTCAGGAAGAGCAGAGTGTCCTCGGCGACGAGCGGCCGCTCGATGGTGATCGGGGTGCCCGCCAGCAAGGCGAGGGTGAGGTAGCGGTGGGTGTAGCTCTTCGACGGCGGCACGCGCACCGCGCCGCAGGCGATACGACCCCAGGGCAAGGTCCCGGAATGGTCCGGGGAAGACAGGGCACGGAACATGGCTCAGAAGCTCTTTAGCTGCAGAAAGCCGTGAACGGGCGATCGCCGAGTGTTGCCAATTCTTCTCTAGATCTTATCGATTCTCGACCGCAGCCGCCTCCTCTACGTTGGAGCTATCTCGCAGTCCTGAGGCCTGCCGAGCCACTCGACCCGCCGGCTGGTGAACCAGGCCTCGAGGAGCCGGACCTCGCCGCCGCGCACCGGCCAGCGCCGCGGCTCATGGAAGTGCCCCACCAGGAGCACGTCGTGGCCCTCCTCCAGCCGGCGTTCGGCGTAGGTGCGGATCACCTCCTCCGGGATGCGCGCCTTGTGCTTGAAGTTGGTCTGCGACAGGCGCTGCTCGGTGGAGGCCACCAGCCGCCGCGCCAGGGCACGCGGGATGGCGCGCGAGGCGAGCCGGCTCAGCGGGTTCTTCGACAGGCGGCGCCAGAAGCGGTAGAGGTAGTCGCGGGCGTTGAGGCCGTCCCCGTGCACGCAGAGGTAGCGCACGCCGTCGACTGCGAAGGCCACCTCGTCGCCGATCCTGGTGAAGGCGTCCCGGTAGGGGCCATGGGCGAGGAAGAAGTCGCGGTTGCCCTCGATGTAGTCAATCTCGAGGCCCCGGCGGCGCAGCGTGCGCAGCACCGGCACCACGGCAGCGACCTCCGGGGTCTCGAAGCGCGGGAAACCAATGAAGGCCTGGAAGAGGTCGCCCATCAGCACCAAGCGCTCGCAGCCCTGCTCCGGCAGGGCCTCGAGCTGGCCGATGAGGGGCGCCGCGCCGCCGCCCGGGCCGCCCAGGTGGGCATCGGCGATCAGCGCGATTGCCATCCGTGGCGCCCGCTCCCGGTCGACGCCCAGCGCCGGCGCGACGGGTTCAATGAATCACCAGCTCCGGCCGCGCCGCTTCCTGCGCCGCCACTTCCGCGACCACCGCGCGCGCGATCGCCTGGAAGGCCGCGGCGTGCGGCCCCGCGGGGCGAGCGATGGCGATCGGCACGCCGCTGTCGCCACCCTCGACGACCTCGGCATCGAGCGGCACCTCGCCCAAGAAGGCCGTCTCCAGGACCTCGGCCGTGCGTGCGCCACCGCCGTGCTTGAAGATGTCGGTGCGGGTGCCGCAATGCGGGCACACGAAGCCGGACATGTTCTCGACGATGCCGATCACCGGCACGTTGACCTTGCGGAACATCGCCAGGCCCTTGCGAGCGTCGATCAGCGCCACGTCCTGTGGCGTGGTGACGATCACCGCGCCCGAAAGCGGCACCTTCTGGGTGAGCGTAAGGACGGCGTCGCCGGTGCCGGGCGGCAGGTCGACGACCAGGTAGTCGAGGTCGCCCCAATCGACGTCGCCGAGCATCTGCTCGATCGCCTTCATGACCATCGGCCCACGCCAGATGACCGGCGTGTCGGTGTCGAGGATGAAGCCGAGCGACATCACCCGGATGCCGTGCTTTTCGAACGGCAGGATGCGGTTGGTGGCGCTGTCGATCACCGGCCGATCGGTGATCCCGAACATGATGGGCACCGAGGGGCCGTAGATGTCGGCATCGAGCAGACCGACCTTGTGGCCCAGCTTGGCGAGGGTCACGGCGAGGTTCGCCGCCACCGTCGACTTGCCGACGCCGCCCTTGCCGCTCGCCACGGCCACCACCGAGCCAACCCCGGGGATGAGGTTCGCCCCCTGCATCACCGCCCGCTGCGCCGCCTCGTCGGGCCGCACCGGCTCGGCGACCTGGAGGTGCACCTCGGCGTGGCGGACGCCCGGGGCCGCCCGCAGGGCAGCCTCGACGGCCTGCTTGACGGCGATCGCCGCCTCACGGTTAGCGGTCGCCATCGAGAGGTCGACGGCCACCGAACCGCCGTCGGCCCGCACTCCCTTGACGAAACCGAAGGAAACGATGTCCCGGCTCATGCCGGGGAACTTGACGCTACGCAGGAGGTCCCAGATCTGCTCTTCGAAGTCGTTCGCCATGATGGCGGGATCTTAGCGCAGGGCCTGCCCGCCTCTTCGGGAGCGGCAGGGCCCGGTCTCGGCCGTGCTGCGCGGCCCTCAATCTTCTGCAGCGGCCGAGCCCGGCGCTGGTCGCGGCCCGGCTTCTTCGGCGGCCTCCCGACCCACCGGCGCCGGCGCCAGCTCCGCCCCCGCCAGCTCGGCGATCTCGCGGCGGACCATCTCGGCCAGCTCGCGGGCCCGCCGCACGCCGTAGGTCGCCGGGTCGATCGGCGCTCCGAAGCGCACCTCGATCGTCCCGGGCCAGGTGGTGAGGTGGCCGCGCGGCTGCACGCGGTCCGCTCCCCGCACTCCGACGGGCACGATGGGCAGGCCGCACTTCATCGCCAGCAGGAAACCGCCACGGGCCAGGGGTGCGATGCGGCCGTCGGCGGAACGGGTGCCCTCGGGGAAGAACAGCACCGAGACGCCGCCCTTGAGCCATGAGGCCGCCCGCGCGACGTTCTCCCTGGCCTTGCTCTTGTCGTCCCGGTCGATGGGGATGAAGCCGCCGGCATGGAGCGACCAGCCGAAGATCGGGATGCGGAAGAGGCTGCGCTTGGCGGCGAAGCGGACCTCCGAGGGGATCACCGGCAGCAGAGCGGGGATGTCGAAGTAGCTCTGGTGGTTGGCGAGGTAGACGTAGCTCTGCCGGCGGTCGAGGGGAGCAGCGAAGCTGGCCCGCACCCGCGCGCCGCTCGCGGCCAGGATCACCCGCGCCCAGCGCCGCGACAGGAAGAGCATCAGGCGCCCCCGTGGCGGCACCCAGGCGAAGAGCACGGCCAGGGAGCCGAAGAACAGGGTGGCGAGGAAGGCCGAGAGCAGGGCGCCGGTAGTCGACAGCAGCACCGTCAAGGCACTGGGCCGCGGGCCGGACCGGCAGGGGGGCGGCAGGAGAGGCGCTCGGCTGGTCATCGTGGCGTCGCGCATTATCGCATCGCGGCGCTGATAGGATCCGCTCAATGAGTGCTCCGGCATTCTCCGGCGGCCTCGCCTCCCGGCGCCGCCAGCGGCGGTGGGGGAAGCGCGGATGAGGCTCCAGGCGGTGCTGGTCGAGGCCGGGGAGCTTTCCATCCTCGGCGCCCGGGCCCTCGCCGGGATCTTCCGCGCCCCCTTCGAGGGCCGCCTCGCCCTGCGTCAGATGGAGCAGATCGGGGTGCGCTCGCTGGGGGTCGCCAGCATCACGACCATCTTCACCGGCATGGTCCTCGCCCTGCAGACGGCGTACAGCCTGCCGGCGATCGGCGTCAAGTACTACATCGGCACCGTGGTCTCGAAGTCCCTGGTGCGCGAGCTGGGGCCGGTCCTCATCGCGCTCATCGTCGGCGGCCGGATCGGCGCCGGGATGACCGCGGAGCTGGGGACCATGAAGGTCTCCGAGCAGATCGACGCCTTGCGCTCGATGGCCGCCGATCCGATCAAGAAGCTGGTGGTGCCAAAGCTGATCGCCACCCTGCTGATGCTCCCCACCTTGACCATCCTCGGCGATGCCCTCGGCATCTTCGGCGGGCTGGTGGTCTCGATGGCGCAGCTCGACCTCTCCGCCGGCTTCTACCTCAACGACGTCTTCGGCGCCCTCACCATCCCGGACGTCATGAGCGGGGTCGGCAAGTCCTTCTTCTTCGCCTTCTTCATCACCGCCGTGGCCTGCTTCAACGGTCTCGCCGCCCGCGGCGGCGCTGACGGCGTCGGCCGCGCCACCACCAAGACGGTGGTGGTGGCGGCGATCCTCGTGCTGGTCTCCGACTTCTTCCTCACCAAGCTCTTCTACCTGCTGGCCTGAGGCGATGCCCACCCAGGCGACCACCCCGGCGGCGAGCGACAAGAGCGTACCGCCGATCGCCCTCTTCGTCGTCCGCGGGCTCAGCCGCCGCTACGGCGACCAGCTGGTGCTCGACGGCCTCGACTTCGACGTCCAGCGCGGCGAGTGCCTGGTGATCCTCGGTCGCTCGGGCTCGGGCAAGAGCGTCACTCTCCGGCAGTTGAACGGCCTCGAGCACCCGGACGCCGGCTCGGTCGTCTTCGACGGCATGGAGATCACCACGCTCAGCGAGCGCCAGCTGCTGCCGGTACGCAAGCGGGTGGCGATGCTGTTCCAGAGCGGCGCCCTCTTCGACTCGATGAACGTCTTCGAGAACATCGCTTTCCCGCTGCGCGAGCACACCGACCTCGACGAGGCGGCGATCGCGGCGCGGGTCGCCGACAAGCTGGCCCTGGTGCGTCTCGCGGGCATCGAGGCGAAGATGCCGTCGTCGCTTTCGGGGGGGATGCGCAAGCGGGTGGCCCTCGCCCGCTCCCTCGCCCTCGACCCCGAGGTGGTGCTCTTCGACGAGCCGACGACCGGCCTCGACCCGATGACCTCGGCGACCATCGCCAGCTTGATCGAGCGCACCCGAGGGCTCGGCGTGACCTGCTTGGTGGTGACCCACGACATGCCCCTCGCCCGCCGGGTGGCGGACCGCGTCGCCTTCCTCGACGCCGGTCGTTTCCGTTTCCTCGGCACGTGGAGCGAGGCCGCGGCGTGCCCGGACGCCCTGTTCCAGGCCTTCCTGGCTGGTCGAGAGGAGGACAACCATGCATGAAGACCGCCTGCGGGCACTCAAGGTTGGCGGCTTGGTGCTCGTCGCCCTGCTCGTCTTCGCCGTCGGCTTGTTCGTGATCGGCGAGCGCAACAACCTGTTCAGCCTGAAAAACACCTACTTCGCCCGCTTCGGCAGCGTGAGCGGCCTCAACGATGGCAGCCCGGTGCAGCTCAATGGCGTCAAGGTGGGGACGGTGCGCCGGGTAGTGCTGCCGGAGGACCCCGGTGAGAGCCGCATCCGCGTCGAGTTTTCCCTCGACCGCCGCTACGCCGAGCGGGTGCGCGCCGATTCCGAGGCAAGCATCAAGACCATCGGCCTCCTCGGCGACAAGTACGTCGAGATCAGCTCCGGCACCTCCGCGGCGGCGATCATCCCCTCGGGAGGTGAGGTCTCCGCCGCCCCCAGCTCGATCGACGCGCTGGTCGCCTCCGGTGAGGACGTCATGGCCAACGTCATCGAGATCTCGGCCAGCCTCAAGGTCCTGCTGGCGCGCGCCGAGCGCGGCGAGGGCGTGCTCGGGCAGCTGCTGGCCGACACCGAGACGGGGGCCCACGTGACGGACAAGGTGATGGCGACCCTCGACTCGGTGCAGCACGCGGCCGAGCGCATCGAGAGCGGCGCGGGGGTGCTCCCCCGCCTGATCACCGACGCCGCGCTGGCCGACCGCCTCGCCTCCTCGGTGGCGCACCTCGAGGCGGTGACGGCCAAGCTCGACAACGGCCCGGGCCTGGTGCCCAGCCTGCTCTCCGACGCCGAGATGAAGCAGCAGTTCACCGAGACCCTGACCGCCCTCAAGTCGGCGGCCGGTGACCTCGCGGCCTTCAGCGGCGAGGTGCGCGGCGCCAAGGGCCTGCTGCCGCGCCTGCTCTTCGACGAGAAGTACGGGGACGCGCTCAGCGCCCGTCTCGACACCACCCTCCAGCAAGTCGACGTGCTGAGCAGCAAGCTCAACGCGGGCGACGGTACCCTCGCCCGGCTGATCAACGACCCCTCCCTCTACGAAGCGATGCAGGACATCGTGGTCGGGGTCAACGACTCGCGGATGCTGCGCTGGTTGATCCGCAACCGCCAGAAGCAGGGGATCGAGAAGCGCTATCAGGACGCCCAGAGAGACGCTGCGACGCCGCCGCCGGCCGCGCCGCCGTAGCCGGCCGCGGCGCCCGCTGCCTTCCCGGCGCGGCGGGGGTTCCTGATACGATCCGCCGCCATGAGCGAGCATGTGCTCGTCACCGGTGGCGCCGGCTTCATCGGCTCGCACCTCACACGCCGGCTCCTGGGCCGCGGCGACCGGGTGACGGTCCTCGACGACTTCAACACCTTCTACGACCCGGCTCGCAAGCGCCGCAACGTCGCGCCGTTCCTCGCCCAAGCGGGCTACCGCCTGGTCGAGGGCGACATCCGCGACGAAGCGCTGGTCGAGGGCCTGTTCGCTCCCGGGAACCTCGACGCCGTCGTCCATCTGGCGGCCCGCGCCGGGGTGCGGCCCAGCCTTGCCGAGCCCGTGCTCTACGAGGACGTCAACTGCATCGGTACCCTGCGTCTGCTCGAGGCGGCTCGCCGGCACGGCCCGCGGCGCTTCATCTTCGGCTCCTCGTCGTCCGTCTACGGCATCAACACCAAGGTCCCCTTCGCCGAGGCGGACGAGGTCAACCAGCCGATCAGCCCCTACGCCACCACCAAGCGGGCCGGCGAGCTGCTCTGCTTCAACTACCATCACCTCTACGGCCTGCGCACCAGCTGCCTGCGTTTCTTCACGGTCTACGGACCGGCGCAGCGCCCGGAGATGGCAATCCACAAGTTCACCGACCTGCTGGCGCACGGCAAGCCGATCCCGATGTACGGCGACGGCTCCTCGCGCCGCGACTACACCTACATCGACGACATCGTCGACGGCATCGTCGCCAGCCTCGACCTCTCACCGGGCTTCGAGATCTTCAACCTCGGCGGTGCCGACACCACCAGCCTCGCCGAGCTCGTCGAGTGGCTCGCCGCCGAGCTCGGCGTGGCTGCGGCGGTCGAGCGCCTACCGGCACAACCTGGCGACGTGCCGATCACTTACGCCGACGTCAGCAAGGCGTCCCGGCTCCTGGGCTACAGCCCCAAAGTGCCCATTCGTGAGGGTTTGCGCCGCTTCGTGGCCTGGTACCGCGAGACGCAGCCCCGCTAGCTCCCCCGTCCGCCCCCCCTGGAGGCAAGCAAGAGCACCATGAAGATCTGTGTGGTTGGTAGTGGCTACGTCGGTCTGGTGACCGGCGCCTGCCTGGCTGATTTCGGAACGCAGGTGGTGGGCGTCGACAAGGACGCCGAGAAGGTCGCGGCCCTCGGCCGCGGCGAGATCCCGATCTACGAACCCGGCCTCGCCGCCATCGTCGCCAAGAACAAGAAGGAAGGCCGCCTCGCCTTCACCACCGAGCTCGGGCCGGCGATCGAGGAGGCCCAGGCGGTGTTCATCGCCGTCGGCACGCCGCCGCTGCCGGACGGCTCGGCCGACCTCTCGTTCATTCGCGCCGTGGCCGCCTCGATCGGCGATCACCTCAACGGCTTCAAGGTGGTGATCACCAAGAGCACGGTGCCGATCGGTACCGGCAAGATGATCGCCGGCATCATCCGCGAGCGCGCCGGTGCGGCCGCCGACTTCGCGATCGTCTCGAACCCGGAGTTCCTGCGCGAGGGCTCAGCGATCGAGGACTTCATGAACCCGGACCGGGTGGTGATCGGCACCGACGACCCCCGCGCCCGCGAAGTGATGCTGGCGATCTACGCGCCGCTCAAGGCCGCCGGCGTGCCCTTCGTGGTCACCAACGTGGAGAGCTCGGAGCTCATCAAGTACGCCTCGAACGGCTTCCTCGCCACCAAGATCTCGTTCATCAACGAGGTGGCGGACCTCTGCGAGTCCCTCGGTGCCGACGTCGAGGTGGTGGCCCGCGGCATGGGGCTCGACGCCCGCATCGGGCCGCGCTTCCTGCACCCCGGACCGGGCTTCGGCGGTTCCTGCTTCCCCAAGGACACCCGCGCCGTGGCGCAAATCGCCCGCGAGCAGGGCAAGCAGTTCCGCATCATCGAGGCCGTGCTGGGGGTCAACGAGGCCACCAAGCGGCGCATGGTGGCGAAGGTCGAAGCCGCCTTCGGCGGCCTCACCGGCAAGACGGTAGCGGTGCTCGGGCTGTCCTTCAAGCCGGAGACGGACGACATCCGCGAGTCGCCGGCCCTCGACATCATCGGCGGTCTGCTCGCCGCGGGCGCCACGGTGCGCGCCTTCGATCCCGAGGCGATGAACGCCTTTGCCAAGGAGATGCCGCAGCTCACCTACTGTGAGAGCTCCTACGAAGCGGCCGACGGCGCCGACGGCATGGTGATCGTCACCGAGTGGAACCCCTTCCGGGCCCTCGAGCTCGCGCGGCTGCGCGAGCTGCTGCGCACGCCGCTCTTGGTCGACCTGCGCAACCTCTACGAGCCCGAGCGGGTCGCCGCCGCTGGCCTGCGCTACGTCTCGGTGGGGCGGCAGGAAGCGGTGCCGGGGGACGGCGGGGCCAGCCGATGAGCACCGCCGTCATCACCGGGGCCGCCGGCTTCCTCGGCTCACACCTCGCCGATCGCCTGCTCGCCGAAGGCCACCGGGTGATCGGCGTCGACAACCTGATCACCGGCAAGCGCGAGAACATCGCCCACCTCAGCGGACGTGACGACTTCCACTTCATCGAGCACGACGTCTCCCGCCCCCTCTACATCGGCGACAAAGTGGACTTCGTGTTGCACTTCGCCTCGCCGGCGAGCCCGATCGACTATCTCGAGCTGCCCATCCAGACGCTCAAGGTGGGCTCGCTCGGCACCCACAACACGTTGGGTCTGGCGAAGGCCAAGAAGGCCCGCTTCCTCCTCGCCTCGACCTCGGAGGTCTACGGCGACCCGCTGGTGCACCCGCAGCCGGAGTCGTATTGGGGCAACGTCAACCCGGTGGGCCCCCGCGGCGTCTACGACGAGGCCAAGCGCTTCGCCGAGGCGATGACCATGGCCTACCACCGGGTGCACGGCCTGGACATCCGCATCGTCCGCATCTTCAACACTTACGGGCCGCGAATGCGGCTGCGCGACGGGCGGGTGGTCCCCGCCTTCGTCTCCCAGGCATTGACCGGCCAGCCGCTGACCATCTTCGGCGACGGCAGCCAGACCCGCTCCTTCTGCTTCGTCAGCGACCTGATCGACGGCATCTACCGCCTGCTGACCAGCGACCTCGTGGCGCAGCCCTGCAACATCGGCAACCCCCACGAGATGACCATCCGCGAGTTCGCCGAGGTGATCCTCGCCGCCACCGGCAGCGGTAGCGAGCTCGCCTTCCATCCCCTGCCGGTGGACGACCCGAAGACCCGCCAGCCGGACATCACCCTCGCCCGCGGCCGCCTCGGCTGGGAGCCGAAGGTGCCCCTCACCGAGGGGGTCCGGCAGACCATCGACTACTTCCGCGGCGAGATCGCCGCCGGGCGCTGAGCGGCCGGGCCAACCACGGACCGCGGCGCCGAGAAGGTGAGCACAATGACGTCTGTCCACTGCATGCGCTGCGGTCGCGAGGCCGCGGCTCTGCCCCGCCCGCCGCTGCCGGGCGCCAGCGGCCGCGAGGTGCAAGCGAAGGTCTGTGCCGATTGCTGGGCCGAATGGGTGAAGATGGAAGTGATGGTGATCAACGAGCTACGGCTCAACTTCATGGACCCGCAGGCGCCGCAGATCCTCGAGCAGCACATGCGCCAGTTCCTCGCCCTGGAGGGTGCGGGCCCTGAGAGCTGAGAGCAGCGGCCCGGTGCCGCACCGCCGACTGCCCAAGAAGGCGCTGCTGCGCTTCGCCCTCTTCGTGCTCCTGATCGCCGCCGCCGCGCTGGCCCTGCGCTACACGCCGCTCGGCAACCTGCTCAGCAAAGAAAACCTCCTCGACGTCCTCGGTCATCTGCGCAGCGCCTGGTGGGCGCCCCTGCTGTTGATCGGCCTCTACGTGCTGCTGAGCCCCGTGGGCCTGCCTGCCACCCCGTTGCTCATCGCCGGCGGCTTCGTCTTCGGGGCCTGGGTGGGCACGCTCTACAACCTGCTCGGGATGGTGGGCGGTGCCCTCTCGAGCTACCTCTTCGCCCGCCACATGGGCCATGAGCTGGTGCAGCACTTCGGCGGCAAGCGGCTGCGCCAGATCGAGCGCATGCTGGCCCGCCACGGCTTCGGCTACTTGGTGGCGATGCGCTTCTTCCCCCTGCCCTTCCCCGCCGTCAACTTCGCGATGGCGCTGGCCGGGATTCGCCCCATCCCCTTCCTCGTCTCGAGCTTCTTGGGGCTCGCCCCTTCGATCGCCATCTGGACCTACTTCTACGCCGCCCTCTTCCAAGCGGCCGCCGATGAGCGCGCCTTGCTCATCAAGAAGATCCTGATCGCGATGTTCCTCCTCGGCTTCGTGAGCCTGCTGCCCGGCCTCATCCGCCGCCGCCTGCGGCGCCGCAAGTACCTGCGCCTGGTCGCCGAGCGGCGTGCGCGGCTGGTGAACACCGAGCGGCTGGGCTAGACAGCTTCAGGTCACTTTGACCTGTTCGAGGGGGGCCATGATCGAGCTCAGCATGGCGGCCGCCAAGAAACACTTCTCCGCACTGGAAGACTGGCTGGAAGGCTAGCCCAGCCGCTCCACCACCTCGGCCTCGTCGATCAGCAAGGCACCGCCCGTGGCGGTGGCGGCGGCTTCCGGGTCGAACTCGAAGGGGCCGATCACCCGCCGGAAGACCTCTTTCAAGGCGCGGGCACCGAGGCGGGGCTGGCGGCCGGCGGCGGTCGCGATGGCCCGCACCGCGGCCGGCGAGAGGGCGAGCTCGATGCCACGGGCGGCGAAATAGGCGCGAGCCTGGTGGTAGGAAGAGTCCGGCGTCTCGAGGAAGATGCGCACCAGCTCGTCCTGGCCGAGGTCTTCGAGCACCACCACGGCGTCGAAACGGGCGAGGAACTGCGGCGTGATGCCGTAGTCGAAGAGGTCCTCGAAGCGCAGCCAATCGCGCAGCTGGAAGTGCGTCTCCTCGCGCACCCCGCTGCCCTCGACGACGGTGAACGGCTGCAGGGCGCCGCGGTCCTTGCCCACCGTCACCCGGTCGTAGACCGCGTCGTAGAGGCCCTCGAAGGCCCCACCACAGACGAAGAGCAGGTTGCGCGAATCGATCGCTGCGCGGCCGCCACCCGCCCACTCGGGCAGCTCGATCTGCACGGCTTCGTTCTCGATCAGGGTGAGCAGGGCCTCCTGGGCGCGGATGCCGGCGACGTTGGGGCGCTCGCCGATGTGCGAGCGGATCTTGTCGACCTCGTCGACGAAGACGAGACCGTGGGCCGCCCGCGCCACGATCTCCGGGATCGGCCGCCCGGGCAGCTGCTCGCGGGCCCGCTCGAGCAGGCGGCTCAAGACGGCCTCGCCGGGACGCCCCTGCGTGGCCTCCTCGCCGAGGACGTTGGCGTGCAAGCGGATCACCGTCGAACGCACGGCAAGCTCCGGGCTTGCCGCGAGGTAGGCCTCGACAGCGCGCATCAGGGTCGTCTTACCGGTCCCCGAGGAGCCGATCATCAGGATGTTGCCGGTAGCGAGGCCCGACAGGTGCTTAGCGAGGGCGATCGCCATCTCGCGCACCGCGGCCTGCTGGCCGAGGACCCGCCGGCCGAGCTCACCGGCGATCGCTTTGGGGCTCGGGGGACGGGAGCTCATGCGGGCGATTCTACGCGCTTGACAGCCTTCCGCCGATGGCAAACACTCAGGCGCGGCCGGCGCCTCAGCGGCCGCGACCTCCGGGATGGGCCCCATCGTGCCAAGGCGTTGCATCTCCCTCTCTCGTCATGCCTCCCCCCGGCGCCGCCGGTCAGTGCCGCTGCTGGCCGTGGCTGCCTGCGCCGTCTTGGTGGCCGCCGCAACGGCCGACTCGGCGCCACAGCGGCCAGCCGTAGA
>WBZL01000313.1_pt1 | contig 53313 bp, 39 predicted proteins | sample 5204291 | NCBI WGS metagenome assembly WBZL01 (sample SAMN12344345, study PRJNA552823) | activated sludge metagenome | biome: Activated sludge suspended growth; feature: Nitrification reactor; material: Wastewater; isolation source: activated sludge from nitrification reactor of wastewater... | reverse complement strand
GTTCACCCAACTGCCCATTGGTGCCACCCCCGCCTGGCGGCTCAACCTTTTTGCCGCTGTCACCAGCGCTCTCACCCTGTGGCTGGTGCAGGCCAGCGTCTACCGACTGACCAAGAGCGTAGTGGGAGGATTAACGGCCGTTATCGCCCTCGCCACCGCCACCACCTTCTGGTCCCAGGCCACCACCGCCAACGTTCGCAGCCTGACGGCACTGTTTGCCGCCCTCACAATCTACTGGCTCATTCGATTCCAAGAAAATCGAAGCAAGCAAGACAACATCAAAGATTTCGCCAATTCCACAGATTTATCCGCGTTCGTCCGCGTTCGTCCGCGTCCCAATTTCCCCCCACTCTTTGCTGCCGCCCTCACCCTCAGCCTCGGCATCACCCACCACGCCTCCCTCGCCTTCATGGGTCTCGTTTGGGTCATTTTTGTCTTTGCCATTGACCCCAACTTGCTGCGTCAGCCGCGCCGCTGGGTTGCCCCCATCGCCGCTGGCCTTGTTGGGCTGCTGCCTCTGCTCTATTTGCCGCTGCGCGGGCTGGCGGTGCAAAACGGGGCCAACATTCGCGGTGCAACGGCCGGTTTAGCCAGTTGGGACGGCTTTTGGAACCACGCCCTCGCCCTCGGCTTTCGCGGCGACCTCTTCTACTTCATCACCCCCGCCGACCTCTGGGCGCGGGCGCAGGTGATGGGCAATGTGCTGACCTTCCAATTTTCCCCCTGGCTGCTGGCCGGAATGGGGCTGGGGCTGGGGCTGCTGCTCTGGCGGCGACAGTGGGGATTGGCCTGGCTGCTGGGCGGGGCGTTTTTCGTCCACACCTTTATCACCGCCACCTACCGCGCCCCGCAAACGGTGGAATATATGCTCCCGGCTTACGTGCCGCTGGTGCTGCTGCTGGGATATGGGGTGGGGGAAATCGGGAAGAATTTAACCGCAAAGGACGCAAAGAACTCAAAGTTTTTCTTTTTCTCTGCGCCCTTTGCGTCCTCTGCGGTTCAAAAACTCTTCATCGCGGGGATGTTAACGGCCGTTCTCTCCCAAACCCTCGCCCATTACCCCAGCTTTGCCGCCCTCAGCCGCGACGACGACACCCGGCAGGTGGCCGAAACGCTGCTGTTGAATGCCCCCGAAGATAGCACTATCCTGGCGCACTGGCATTGGGCCACGCCGCTGTGGTATTTGCAGGAGGTGGAGGGGGTGCGGCCAGATGTAGCCGTGCAGTTTGTTTTCCCCACCAGTGAGCCATATACGGAGACGTGGGCGCGGCGGGTGCAGGAGGAGATGGACAGAGGCAGGGCTATCATCACCACCCACTTTGACGAAGCCAGCTACGCCCAGCTTCCCCCACCCGAACCCTTCGGCGACGGCTTTCTTTTCCGCCACACGCCGCGCACCACCCTGCCCAATGGCTTCACCCCGCTGGATCAGCCACTGGGCGCTACGGTGCGGCTGCTGGGCTATCAGCTTGCGCCGCTGGGGGAAGTTGCCGAGGAAACGATGTTGACGCTGGCGTGGCAAAGCGCGTCCCCCGACCAAGTGGCGATGTATGCTCATTTGGTGGATGAAAACGGCCGTTTACAAGCCCAGGACGACCGCACCCTCATCCCCCAGCCCGACGGCATCACCCTCACCCAATTTCGCCTTACCCCGCGCTACGGGGCGGCTCCCGGTGGCTATACGATGTTTGTTGGGCTGCCCGACGACGAAACTACCCGCACCTCCCTTGCCCAAATCGCCATAACAGCCATGAGCCAGCCGCCCATTACCCTGCACCCCCTTTTCCGCACGGCCCGGCCGTTGCAGCGGCTCATCGGCTACGATTGGGACCACACCCTGCCCGACCAACCCCGCCTCTACCTCCACTGGCAAACAGAGCAAGGATACCAAACCGAAGTCCGCGACAACCCCGATTTGTCTAATTTGCCGCCATTTGTGGGCGCATGGGGCGTGGTCAGTCATCGGTATTCGGTAATCAGTAACCAGTATTCAGTAAACAGTAATCGGTGCCGCACCTTGCCACTGATTACCGATTACTGTTTACCGATTACTCATTACATCCCCTTCGGCAGCGGCATCTTCCTCACCAGCCCACCAATCGCCAATCTCCAATCCCCCACCCTCACCTTCCGCAGCCGCCAGCCCATCAACCGCGACTACGTGGTGTCGGTGCGGCTCATTGGCTACGAGCCAGACGGCTTCCACTGGGCATGGTGGGATCTGGATGATTCGATTCCGGCACTGGGCGGCATTCCCACCCTCAAATGGATTGATGGCTCCCGCGTGACCTCACGCCACACCCTCACCCCCAGCGACAGCGCGACTGACGGGCAACAGTTAGAGGCTACGCTGCGGCTCTATGATGCGTTTACAAATCGGCCGTTGCCGGTTCTTGATGAACGGCTGCTTGGTTTCACCGGCATTCCCCTCGGCGAGACGACGTATCAAGAAGTGTTTAGCCAGGATTCACAAGAGCCCCAGCCGTAAGGGGCGTGCCACCAGCAGGCTATCCGCGTTTGTCCTCGTTTGTCCGCGTCCTGTCCGCCACCTGCACCAGCCAACAATCACGGCCATCATCCAGCCAGGCGATTTCCCAATTGCCGTCGCCCAACGCCCGACGCACGCCGCGCAAAAGCTGCTGTAGCCGTTGGGCAAAGGGGGGCAGGGTGGTTAACGGCCGTTTTCCCCACCCCAACTGCGGCAACACCAAACTCTCCGACTCACCCAGCGTCACCTCCGCCCGGTCGGTGGCTTCACCAGCGGTGGAAAAAGCCACCCCGCCCGTCTGTGCCGCCACCATCTGCATAATAACAACATCGCGGCGCACGGCTGAGGTTTGGGGCAGGGTTTGCCAAACGGCCGTTAACGCCCGCGCCAACCCCACCCCATCCGCCAAATCCACATCAAGGAAAAAAACCGGGGCAGCCACCGCCCGCACCGCCACCTTGCCCGGCAAACGCGGGAAACGAACGGCCGTAAACAGCAGTTCCACCAGCTCATCCGGCTGCACACCCAGCCCCGCCTCCGTCCACCGCGCCACCCCCTCGGCCAAACAAAGCTGGTAAAACTCATCCAGCAGCACGCCACCGTTAGGCACCGGCAGCCGCAGCCGCGCCGCCACATCCAGCAGCGCCCCCTTGCTGCCCACCCCCATCTTCTGCGCCCGCTTCGAGCCAAACCACACAAAGAATGTTTTCATTTTTTTGACAGGATTAACAGGATTTTGCCGGTTGGAAAACAATCCTGTAAATCCTGTAAATCCTGTCCAAATTTCTTCATTGCGAAAACGGCCACCACACCGTAACCGTCGTGCCTTTGCCTAACCCCTCGCTTTCAATTTGCCAACGGCCGTTATACAGCCGCACAATCGAATCCAATAGCGACAGCCCCAGCCCCACCCCTTCGGTGCGGCGCGACCGCGCCTTGTCGGTGCGGTAAAAGCGGTGGCCGACGCGGGGCAAATCATCCGGGGCAATGCCCTGGCCGTTGTCGCTCACCGTCAAACGCAAATGGGGGCCTGCGGCGGCCAGATGGCACCTGATTTGCCCTTGCTCCGGCGTATATTTAAGCGCGTTTTCCAGCAGATTACGCACAACCACCCGCAAATGGTTCATGTTAGCCTGCACCGGCAGCAACTGCGCCGGGAGTTCCAGATGAATCGTCTGCTTCTTTGCCAACGCTCGCCGATCCATCTCCTGCGCCAGCGCCCGCACCAAACGCACCACATCCACCTGCTCCTGCCCCACCTCCAGCCGGTGGGCATCCAGCCGGGAGAGCAAGGTCAGGTCGTCAATCAGCCCGGCCATGCGCTTCACCTCGCCGTCAATCTCGGCCACATATTGCCGCGCCGTAGCTTGGTCAAGGTGGGGCGATTGTAGCCATTCGGTACGCAATCGCACCGTGGTCAACGGCGTGCGAAGCTCGTGGGCGGCGTTGCTGGCAAAGGCGGCCTGCTCCTGCACCATCTGCTGCACCTGTTCGGCCATCTGGTTAAACGCCGTTGCCACCGCCCCCACTTCGTCCTGCGATGAGCCATCTACCCGCTGCGACAAATCACCACCAGCCAGTTTTAGGGCAGCTTGCCGCAAATGTTCCAGCGGCTGGGTGAGGGTTCCCAGCAGCCACAAACTGAGCATGATGCCGACAATGGTGAAGACGATGAGAAAGCCGCCGAGGGAGAGCCAACGCTGCCAAACGGCCGTTCTTGGCTCCGTCGTTGGTGCCATCAGCCACACCATTCCCATAAATTCATTGGTGTACAAAATGGGAGCGGCCGTATACATCGTCTCCACCCCGTTCTCATCGGAGCGAATGTCAAACGTCACTGTGCCATTGAAAACAGCGGCAATCTCTGGCTGGTGGGTCACATCCACCACTGGCAGCGTTCCAGCACTGTCCAGCCACGCCTGCCCCTGGGGATCCACCAGCACAATGCGCGTTCCCGTTTGGGTTGCAAACCGCTGGACACGATCCAATATCGGGCCAGTGGCCTGCTCTCCCTCGTATAAATGCTCCAGCGACTCCACAAGGGTGGTTGAAACCAAGAGTGCCTTTACAGACAGCTCATCGGCAAAATTGTCCATGATGCTGGTGGCAAGCTGACGGCCAGCCAGCAGCGTCAACCCACCAAAGCCCAGCACAATCAGCCCAATGTAAGAGGCCATCAGCCGGGAACGCAAGCTGGTTAAGAAATTGGGCCTCATACTCTCCTACTCCGCCACAAACCGGTAGCCAACGCCGCGCACGGTTTGGATGTAGCGCGGCTGGCTGGGGTCATCTTCCAGCTTTTCGCGCAGCCAGCGGATGTGGACATCGAGGGTGCGGGTGTCGCCCAGCCAGTCGGTTCCCCACACTTCGTCAAAAATTTCGGCGCGGCTGACAACCTGCCCGGCTTTGCCCATGAGCAGGCTGAGTAGCTCGAATTCTTTGTAGCGGAGGGTGAGTAAACGGCCGTTTTTCAGCAACGACCGCATATTCAAATCCAGCACAACATCCCCCAGCGTCAGCGTCGTATTCGCCACCACCGTTTGATCCAGCGCCACCCGCCGCAGCAACGCCCGGATTCGCGCTACTAGTTCGCGGGCGCTAAACGGCTTTGTCAAATAATCATCCGCCCCCATTTCCAGCCCCACAATCCGGTCCACCTCGTCACCCAGGGCGGTCAACATCAAAATCGGCACGGCACTGTGTCGCCGCAGTTCACGGCACACATCCCAGCCATCCATCTCCGGCAGCAAAATGTCCAGCACCACCAAATCGGGTGCCGTTTGCAGCGCCAGCGTCAATCCATCTCGTCCATTATCGGCAACAGCTACCTCATAGCCGCTTTGTTCCAGCATCTTCACCAGCGGCCCGGTGATTAGGGGATCATCGTCAATTAGTAAAATCGTGGTCATCGTCTGTGTCTTACGGGAAAAGAGATTGGAGATTGGAGATTGGAGATTGATGAATGTTCACCATCTCCAATCTCTAATCTCTAATCTCTAAAAACAATCTACGCCATTTCTGACTGCGGTCAGTATACCATAATCAACTGCTGCGGCTACGCGCCGGCCGGGCGGCGGCAGCAGCACCCGCCGAAAGGATGCGAAATAGGGTTAGGAACAGCACCAACAGTCCGCTGCCCTGGTAAATGGGCAGCATGATGGCACTGTCTGTGCCAGCCATCCAGCCGTGGAGCGTCCCCATGATATAGACCAAAAAGGTGAGATAGTGCAGCCGCCGCCAATTTTTCTGCCCAATCCAGGAGCGGAGGTAGAAGGAAACGGCCGTTATCACCATCAAATAAAACCCAATGATCCCAATCCCCACCCAAAACGGGTTATACGGCCCGGTAAATGGGATAAGCAGGTTGGCAACGGAGTAGCTATAATAGGAGTCGAATAAGAGCACAAAAGCGTGAAAAATGGTTAGCCCAATGGCCGACCAGGAAAGATAGTTGTGCATTGCCAACGACAGCCAGGGCGGGATACTTTTCTTAATCAGCTTACTGCTTAACACAATCCCCCACATGGTGGAGGCCGAGAGCATGAGATACCCCACCACGCCGCTGGCTCGCGTCAGGTACCAGGGCAGCTTGGCGCTCAACAGCAGTTGTGCCGGAGCCAGCAGGGTAGGTTGCAAGAGTAGAAGGAGGGTAAAAACGGCCGTTATCATCCCCAGCGGCAGCAGCCATTCACCCCACGATTTCGTTTGTTCGTTATGAGAAGGTAAAGTTGTCATCGTTCAAATATAGGGGCGTATTGCCTACGCCCTTCCTGTATAGAGATTTGAGGAGTGAGAGATTGGAGATTGGAGATTTAAAATCTCTAATCCCCAATCTTCAATCTCCTTCCACATTACATCACCAGCGGGTACATTTTTTCCGTCATATAAACCCGCTGCCGTTCATCCACCAGTGCCGCCGGTAATTCGGCCGCTTCCAGCATCTCCAAACCGTCATCCAGCCCGGCAATCAGCGCCGCCGTCGCCCACGCTTCGGCACGGGAAGCATCGGCCGCCAGCACCGAAGCTGTAATCACGTCCGTTTCGGCCGGGCGACCCGTGCGCGGGTCAATCAGGTGGTGGGCATTTCCCCAGCGGCGGTAATCCACGCCAGAGGTTGCCAACGTGCCGTTTCGCAGCCACAGCCGCAGCAGGTCGCGGGGCGTTTCGTCGGGCTGTGACCAGGGCGCACTGATGGCTACCGGCCAGCCAACATTGCCGGTTGGTCCGTCGCCCGCCACCAAATCGCCGCCAGCGTCTACCAAACAAGCCCCCCATTGGCTGAGAAAGCTGGCCGCTTGCTGCGCCGTCACCCCTTTGCCAATGCCGCCCATGTCCAGCCGCACCCCTTCGGGCAGCCAAATGGCTTGCTGTTCGCGGTTAAACCGTATCTGCCGCCAGCCGCCGCAGGGTTCCCCGCTGCCAGATGGCAGGATGGGCTGGGCGGGTAAGAGTTCAAAAGAACGGCCGTAACCAGCAGCCTCCAAAGCGGGCAGTGTGGTCGGGTCAAACAGGCCGTTTGTCTCCTGCGCCCGCGCCACTGCCAGCCCCGCCATACCCCACAGCACATTGGAAACGGGAACCCATTGTTCCGGCCGTTGGTTCAGGCGCGAGAGTTCGCTGGTGTCGCTAAAACGGGTTAGCCGGGTTTCGGCCACGGCAAACATCGCCTCGGTTTGGCGCAAAGCCCCACACGCCTCGTCATCGTTTTCATATTCCAGCCACAGGGAAATCCGGCTACCCATTGCCCGAAAACTGTGGCTGTGCCATTGTTGTTTCATTTGTGATGAGAAGTTCAACTTCTTCCGAGAAGTTGAACTTCTTGTTGAACCATTCCTGGAGATTGGAGAGTTCAAATCTCTAATCTCCAATCTCCACACCTAACGCGATGACCGGGAGCGGGCAATCGGTTGGTTGAACACGGGTGCCTGCGCCGCCGGGATGGGCGACAGGTCAAGGGTAAAGCTGCCATCCTGGGTGGTCACTTGCAGTTGCTGCAAATGGGGCGCGGCAATGGTGGGGATGATGACAGGGTTCTGGGTTGTTGGGGCCACGCTGCGTCTGTCTTGCTGCGGTGCTGTCCCCCCGGTGGGCGCGACAATGGTGGGAATGGGAGGCAGGTTGAAGCTGTTGGTGGGTTGTTGGGGGGTGAAAACGGCCGTTTCTGCCACCGCCATCCCCCCATCCTGCTGCGCCAGCCAGTTCGTCCCCAGCCAGGTTGCCGCCATGCTGCTCACCGCCACACCCAACTTGAGCATACCTAAATTGCGCTTGGGTTTCCGTGATTTAATCATTATCACCCTCATGCTCATGTTCTTCATGCTCATGGTGATCTTCATAGGCCACACCCTGCGCCGGAGCCGACATAGCGGCCTGCATTTCCTGAATAGTCTGGTTGGCCTGGTTGATTTGCGCCTGATATTCTGTCTCTCGCGCCTGCATCACCTGCAAAAACTGCACCAGTTCGGTATTTTTGCTCTGCAAATTAGCGATTTCCGTCTGATATTGGCTAGTCAAGGCGTTGGCATCTGCCTCTAGCTGCTGAATGGTTTCATTGGCGGCGGCAATGCCTGCCTGATATTGCGCCTCGCGGTCGGTCATGCCTTGCAAGGTTTGCTCCAGTGCCGCGCTTTCGCTGCTCAACTGCTGAACACTTTCCTCGCTCAGGTTGGCATCGGTCTGCACCTGCTGAATCGTTTGGTTGGCAGCTTCAAGCTGGGTGCGGTAGTCAGCTTCGCGCTGCTGAAACGTTTGCAAAGCCGCTGCCATGTCGCTGTTCTGCTGTTGCAAGGTGTTAATCGCCGTGGCGGCTTCAGCAGCCGCATCTGCCTGCCCGGTCAGCGACTGCCCAAACACTAGAAAAACCAACAAGACCAAACCGGTTAACGTACCGGCTAACAATAAATTACGCTGTTGCGTGGATTGATTCATGTTTTTGCTCCTTGTCTATAATGAATAAGATGGTCTTATAGTAGATGAAAGGAACATTGCCTGCTTTAAGTTTGATCTAAAAAATGTTAAATCGAGCTTAAATGAGCCAACAAAAAAGAGGCTCGGCCGTGGCAGTGCCACAACCGAGCCTCTTTTGCTCATGTGATTAATGCAACAGGGTTATGGGCAAACGCTCTGCCCGGTTACGACCAACGGTTGACACACGGTGCCGCCGCTGGAGTAAACCCCGGGGTTGTTGACCCCTTGCTCCATAATCATGTAGTTGACGGTGGCGTTAGAAACGGCCGTTTGTCCCGTCACCATCACCTCAAAGCTATTGCCCACCGCGTTGCGAACATGAACCGTCACTGCCTGCCCGTTCACTGAACCCGGCTGCACCCCAGCCACCACCAGCATATCAGTGTAGCTGAACTGCAACGTCACCAGCGTCCAGCCCGTGGAGTTAACCCCAGCCACACTGCCTATTTCGCTGTTGGCAACCGTCGGTTCCGTCGTTGCCGTCGGCTCCGGCGTGTTCGTAGCCGTTGGCTCAGGCGTATTGGTCGCTGTCGGAATCGGCGTATTGGTAGCCGTCGGTGCGGGCGTGTTGGTAGCCGTTGCTTCCGGCGTATTGGTAGCCGTCGGTGCGGGCGTGTTGGTAGCCGTCGGCTCTGGGGTATTGGTAGCCGTTGCTTCTGGCGTATTCGTAGCCGTCGGTGCTGGCGTATTCGTAGCCGTCGGTTCCGGCGTGTTCGTCGGCAGCGGCGTGGCGGTGGGAGCAACTGCCCCAACGGGAGCCCAGGTTACAACGGTGTTGTCACGCACCAGCAGGTAATTGTAAATCGCGTCAGAGGGTGCAACCCACACTTCGTCGGTGGCCCAGGGGCCAAAGTTGTTGTAGATGTAGGTTGCCAATGCCCCCACATTTTCTTCGTGGTTGCCGTGCGCCAGGGTGTTGTACCAAATGTGGCGGTTGGCGTTTGATTTGCTGGCAACCCAGTTTACTTCGGCCAGCGCGGCGGCCAGATCCCACTCCACGCGGGAGTCACGGCCAATGGAACGGTCGGTGTTGAAAGAAACGGCCGTTTTCCCATCCGCACTATAATTCCCCGCGCCCGGATCAACCCGAATCAAAAACTCACTGCCGCTTTCATCAAACAGCACCGTCGTCTCACCCGAATCCCGGTGTGCCAGCACAAATGGATGGTACGTCACATCAAAACAAGGAGAAGCAAACGCCGTCACCTTGTAGCCTGGGCGGTTCACCCCGGCCACAATCTCACTCATGCGGTCATACCCGGCCAACATATTGCCTTCATAATCATAATCACCAAAGCAGAAATGTTCCCAACCGTGGTTCCCGACGCTCCAGCCATTCTCCAGCAGTTGCTCCAGACCCGGCCGATCCAGAATCCAGCCCTCTTCACGGGTATCGTTGATCATGCTGGCAATCATAAAGACGGTACCAGTCCACCCTTTTTCTTCCAGCTTGGCAACAGATTCATTTAAGAAAACGTTATCGTCAAACCCATGCGACCACGCCCAATCCTTATCACCCTTCAGCACCGCTTTTTCCACGGCACCGGCGGCGGATGGGTTGGCTGCACCCAGCAAAATCACGTCCACCTCATTGGCATCCGTCGTAAAGGTGACAACACCACTGCCAGCATCATAGCTGCTCGGCACATACACCCCATTGGCTGTAAACACCTGCACAGCCTGCACATCGCCGACTGTCACCTTCAGCGTCAGGTCGCGGAAAGAGACGTTTGGCACGTTGGAACGATCCAGCGTATAGCGCAGGGTATAACCATCGGTTGCCCGCGTGGGAACAACAGTGGGAGCCGAAGTAGGCGTAGCCGTAGGCGCAATCGTTGGGCTAGGCGTGGGGGTAGGCGTCTTGGTTGGCGTGGAGGTAGGCGTGCTGGTTGGCGTATGGTAAACGGTGGGGGTTAGCGTGGGCAATTCCCCGGTCGTTTCCGAAAGGAGGGCAATGTCACGCACGTGCCAACCGCCGCCCCACCAGTTAGTGCCACGCACCATCACGCTGCTGGTGCCAGCGTCAACCGGCATCCAGTAGGTTTGGAATTTGGAGCTGTCCACCCGCGTTTGCGCCTGCAAGGGAGCCGCTTCCCAGCGTAAACCACCGTCAAAACTCACCTCGATGTTGTTGCCTACGGCCGCAAACCGCAGGAAGGAGTTGGCCGGGGCCGCCGCGCTAAAGCTCACAGCTTCATCGTTGGCCGCATTAATGAAACGCCGGTCGGCCGGCAGCAGGGTGTAGGGAAATGCCGGGAAGATGGAGATGTTGTCCCAACGCCAGGTGTTTGGGCCACAGCTACCATCATTACCGCAGGGCTGATTGGGGTTATTGGATTGATGCCCAAACTGCACCACGCCCTCTGCCCAGCCCAGTGCCGGGAAGGTGGTATCTACCCACCAAAAATTGTAGTTGGGCATCCCGACTTTGAGGCTCGTTTGCGTCACGTGAATCTCAAAGGTTTCGGGGGTGGTACTGGGAGTCAGAAACGCTTCATACCCTTGCCACGACTGCGCCGTGCCAGGGGCATCGGTTGACTGGAAGTTCCGCACAACGGCCGCTTTGATGCGGGAAGAGGAACCCATATCGAGATAAACATGAATGGCATCCTTGGGTTCGCCTACCAGATCGGGCATCCAGCCAATGGCTGGGTAAACCAGTTGATCATTAAAGGGAGTGATCCAGATGTCAAAAAAGTCGTTGGTTGAGCTACGCAAGGTTGAAACATCAAAGCGGATGACGGCTTCGCCATCGCTGAAGTCCACCTTGTAGTTGGGCATCATCACGGCCGAGCCGTAGCCAGCCCCGTTGATGGCGGTCATGACCTGGTTGTTGCATTGGAAAACCACATCTTCGTAGTCGGTGACGGTGTGGGTGCCGGAAGGGGAGCAGTTAGCCCCGTAAGCGGCCTCCATGCTGGGTAATGTTTGCCAACTGTTGGTGTCACGGGAATGAACGGCAATATTCCACGTGGACGATGAGGGCCACGGCTGTGGCGCGGAAGGTACCCCGTTAAAGTTTTCGCTAAAGGTATAGGCTGTAGCGAAGGCTCCAGAGAAAAAGCTGCCGGATGAGGGCAGGAATGCGATCAGCATGATCACAAGTGCTACTGCGCCAAGTATGAGTATTCGTTTTTTCATTTCCACCTACCATCTGTTTATCTATGGTTGAACTATGTTTGCGCTATTGGTACTACTGTGTGGGCAGTGGCAGTCTCCCCCGCCATGTCCCACTTATCCTTCCTGGTGTCCGGCACCGATTCAACCTCTCTCCGTGCGGTCACATCACTGATACTAATGGCTTAACATTAAAATTTCTGTTCCAATACAATGCCGGCAATTTGCTCGGTGTTGTGGCGGTGCTTGGTGTCGAGCTTTTGGTCTTTAGGAACGAGGATTAAATAACTTGCCCATTTAGAAGTTCAACTTCTTCTGAGAAGTTGAACTTCTTGCGTAACTTATTTAATCCTTGCTCCTTATCAGCTACGTTGTGTGAGTAAATCTGCGTCATCTATGCTTTTCATAAGGTCTCCTTTCACCATGACGCGATGATCCAGCTATCGGTGTCCATGTTGCTCATGCTCCCTCTTGCCAGAGATGGTCCTGCTGCAAAACGGCCGTTACGGTTGGTGTATTCATGGACACGAAGATCATCTTCGCCAGTGATTGTGTTTGTCTACGGTCAGGTTCTGCCCCGAACTCCTTGGGGATTCAGTACTTTGGTCATAGACCCGTAGTACTATTTATTTGTATCTAATATACCGACCAGGGGTTAAAGCCCACATTACAGACCCCTACAAAAATCATAAAGTTTCTTAAAATGCGGGACTCAAGTACCAAAGGGGGGCGTTACGCCGGAAGCCTGTAGGAAAAAGAAAATGGATGCGCGGATAACGCGGATTGGAGCGGATTTTGGCGGATAAAACGAAAAATCCGTATTGATCCGCCAAAATCTGCGTCATCGGCGATGCTATTCTTGTCTCTCCAGCAAGCTGCCAGAATTTAAAAATCGTAACTATACGGGTGTCATTTCAAGGTCCTCCGAGAAATCCCATTCTTGTTGGCAAAGAGAATGGGATTTCTCCTCGAAGACTCGTCGAAATGACATGTTTTGGCCGCAAACTGGTTCAGCGACAACAAACCTGAATAGCTGCAACAACCTAAAAATCTATGAGTTCCTGGCGCACGAGATCATCTGTTTCGGCAGCCAGGGCAGACAAAACGGCCGTTTTTCCCCTCTCATCCCCAATTTGCCCCAACGCCCACGCCGCATGGCCGCGAAGTAGGGGTTCTGGGTCGTGGAGGAGGGGAATGAGCGCAGAAACGGCCGTTTTGCTCCCCCAGTTTCCCGCCGCCACACACGCATTCCGCAGCAGCCCCCGCCGCTTGATCCGCTTGATGGGGCTGTGGGCAAAGTGCTGGTTGAAGGCTTGGTCGTCGAGGGTCAGGAGATCGAGGAGAGGAGGAACGGCCGTTTCCCACCCCGGCGGCACAAAACCCGGCTCCAGCGTTGTGGGGGCAAAGCGGTTAAACGGGCAAACGTCCTGGCATACGTCACAGCCATAAATCCAATTTTGCATAAACGGCCGTAACTCACGCGGAATCCACCCCTTCAGCTCAATCGTCAAATAGGAAATACAGCGCCGCGCATCCAGCACATACGGCTCCGGGAACGCATTCGTCGGGCAAGCCGTCAGGCAGCGGTGACAGCGGCCACAATTTGGCATGGGCGGCGGTACGTCCGGTTCCAGCGGCAGCGTCGTCAGCAGTTCCCCCAGGAAAAAGTTTGAACCAGCGCGGGGGGCAATCAGCATCGTGTTCTTGCCCGTAAACCCCAGCCCCGCCGCCTCGCCGTGGTCGCGCTCCAGAATCGCTCCCGTGTCCACATAAACCCGGCTGGCAACGTCGCCCCCTGCCTCCACCGCCAGCCAATCGGCCAACGCCTGCAAACGGGGTGTCATCACGTCGTGGTAATCTACCCCCCAGGCATAGCTAGAAATGCGCCCCCGGCTGGGGTCATTGGCAAGCTCCAGCGGCAGGCGCAGGGTGTGGTAATCCAGCCCCACGCACACCAGCGACCGCACTCCCGGCAAAACGACATTCAAATCTTGCCGCCGCGCCAGTCGGTCTGGCCGCGCCAAATACCCCATCTCGCCGTGCAGGCCCGCCCCCACCCAGGCCAAATAGGCCGCCAGCCGCCGCCCCGGTGCCGCCGGCATGATGCCAATGCGATTAAACCCCAGGGATGCCGCCTGGGCTTTGAGCCTTGCCGTGATTGTTGCCACCTGTGGTATAATGCCCCGTCTCAGACGTTTAGGCAACGGCAGGATTTGCCCACCAACTGCCCTTGAAGCTTTGTCGTAAACGTAAAAATGGGACGCAGATTTTCCTGATGAACCTGATAGGCTCCATTGTGAGGTTTACCGTAGGACAAGTTTGCAAACTTGCCCTATATTTCCGCAGGAGGAATGATTGATGAGTGAGTTAAAGATTGCCAAAGAAAGCCTGCATCGTGTTGACTTGATTACTGTCTCTGGCCGCGTTAACAGCGAAAGCTACACCCAGTTGGCGACGGCCTTGAATGATGCCCGTGACAGTGTGGCCTTAAATTTAGCCGGGGTCAGCTATATGAGCAGTGCCGGGGTGCGGGTGCTTGTTGCCAAGCTGCGTGACTGCAGACAAAGTGGGGGCAGTTTGGTCTTGAGCCAACCGTCAGACAAGGTAACTGAGGTTTTAGAATTAACGGGGCTAACGGCGCTATTTAGCACATTTGACAATGACACAGCGGCCGTGGGTAGCTTTTAGCCTTTCGCATGAGGCAAGAAGTTCAACTTTTCATCTCGTGCAGCTTTGATCCGCAGCAGGCAAAAGTTGAACTTCTTTACAGATGGCAAACTGTGCTTTTTTTACGAAAGCTGCCAGGCAAACTTTGGAATCGGCTGGTGAAACGATATGAATTGACTGTGCCGGGTCATTACGCCCAGGTGCAGCGTATTTGCCAATTTGTGGCTGAAGGGGCGCGCCAGGCCGGGTTTGGCGAGGATGACCTTTTTCGCATTGAGCTGTGCTGTGATGAGGCAGCCACAAATATCATCGAACATGCGTATGGCGGTGAGGGGATTGGCTCAATTACGGTGAGCTATCAGGATAAGGGGGACAGGTTTGAGATTGTGCTGCGCGACAACGGCCGTTCTTTTGACCCCACCACCGTTCCCGCCCCACCCGACCTCACCACCCTGCCCGCCGACCCGCAAGCATTGCCCGTTGGTGGCTTTGGCCTCCACCTCATCAAACAGCTCATGGATGATGTCCAGTTCACCTTTGACCCGCGACAAGGCAATCGGCTGAGGATGGTAAAGCAAAAACCATGACCATTTGGCAAAAAGAGCTGGATCACCAGATTTGGCTTGTTGGCGCAAAGGGTCGGCTCGACCAAATGCTCACGCCTGAACTGGAAAAAACGCTCAATGCCCTCTTGTCCGCCCACCAGTTCCGCCTCATCATTGATCTCAGCCAGGCTATCTACATCAACAGCGGCGGCCTGCGCTGCCTGGTTACTGCCTGGCGGCGCACCCGCCAGCAGCAGGGCAACCTCATTTTATTTGGGCTAACGCCACGGCTGCATGAAATTTTTGCAATGGTGGGGTTTGACCAGGTGTTTATCATCGTTCCCACCCAGCAGCAAGCGGTGGCGCAATTGATGACGAACGATTAGTAACGTATAGGCACAAAAGCCCATTTGGTCACAGGTAACAGGTCATGTCTATCAGTTGGCCGACGATCTCTTTTATCATCCTGATCACCTCGCTAACGGCCGTTGCCTACATCCTCTGGCAGCGGTACCAATCGCGGCGGCGGTTGATGCAGCGCGTGGCCGAGTTGGAAGCATTAAGTGCCGCCGGCCGCGCCATGGTCGCCGCCGAAATGGACATCACCGCCCTGTGCCAACTGATTGCCGATGAAGTGGGGCGGATCATTGACGCGCAAACGTTTCAAATTGGGCTGTTTAACGGCCGTTTCTACGAAATCCTCTTCTGGCGCATCAACGGCAAACAGCAAACCACCCCCAGAACCTTTGACCTCAACGACAACGAAGGGTTGGTCGGCTGGGTGCAGCGCACCAGCCAGCCCCTCATGATCCGCGACTTCCAGCGCGAAATCTCGCATCTGCCCGCCCGCCCCCGCTACATCAGCGACGACCCGCCCCGCTCCGCCATCTTCATCCCCCTCATCAGCGGCGATACCGTCATTGGCACCGTAGCCGCCCAAAGCCACGTCCCCAACCGCTACAGCGATGAAGACCAGCGTCGCCTGACCATCCTTGCCAACCAGGCCGCCGCTGCCATCGCCAACGCCCGCCTCTTTGCCCAGGCGCGAATGCGTGCCGCCCACCTGGAGCTGGTCAGCCAGATTGCGCGGCAGGTCAACATGGTTCAGGAGCTGGACGACCTGTTTGAGCAAGTGGTCACGCTAACCGCCACGACCTTTGGCTTTCACCCGGTCAACATCTTTACCTACCAACCGGAAGCAAATCATGCGGTGATTATGGCAAGCAGCCAGCCAGCCCTTTGTGCCACGGGGCTGCGGCTGGCAGCGGGCGAAGGGTTGGTGGGAACGGCCGTTTCCACCAGCCACACTATCGTCAGCAACGACACCACCCAGGACGGCCGTTTTCTGCACCATCCCCCCGCCCTCACCACCCCCTTCGACACCCAGGCCGAAGCGTGCTTCCCCCTCATCGCCGACAACCGGCTGCTAGGCGTGCTGGACGTGCAAAGCCAAAGCCGCAACGCCTTTACCGACACCGCCATTCCCGTGCTGGAAGCGCTGGCCGAAGAGGTTGCCAGCGCCATCTACAAAGCCGAGCAGCTTGCCCGCCAGCGAGAGCAGGCGTGGGTGTCCACTGCCCAGCTTCAAGTAGCCGAAACCCTCAGCCACAGCCGCGATTTGGAGGAGATCACAACGGCCGTTTCCCGCCTCACCCCCATGCTCATCGGCTGCCCCACCTGCACCATCCTCCTGCGCGACCCCGAAACCAACCGCTACGCCATCAGTGCCCATTACGAAGCCAACAGCCACCACCCCGCCCCCACCCAGCCCCTTGCCATTGGCGATTGGCCGCCACTGGACGCAGTTCACGTCGGCCAGGAAGCAATTACCACCGAGAATATCCCCCCCTGGCTGCAATCAGCGGCTCCATTACCCACCACCCTGCTGCTGCTGCCGCTGCTCGCCCCCAGCCAAATGGAGCTGCTGGGCGTGCTGCTGGTCACATCCCCCACCAGCGATGACAAGCAGCGCGAACTGCTGGAAAACATTGCCCAGCAAACGGCTCAGGCCATCGAAAATGCCCGGCTGCGGCTGGCACAGCAGGAAGAAGCGTGGGTCAACACGGCGCTGTTACAAGTGGCCGAAGCGGTCAACAGCCTCATTGACCTCAACGAAATCCTCGACACCATTGTCCGCCTCATTCCGCTGCTCGTCGGCGTGGAATCGCTGCTGATGCTGATTTGGGATGAGGAACGGCAGCTTTTTACCCCTGGCTCCAGCCACGGCGTTGACCCCATGAGCCTGGGGCTGCTGGAAACGCTGGAAATTACCCACGACGAATGGCAACAGCTTCGCCGCCAACCAGCCGACCCGTCGGCCGACCAGTCGGCCAACACCCCCGCCCCCTTTTCGCTCATTCACCCGCCCCATTGGCTGCAAACGGCATTGGCAACCCCCCACGCCTTTGCCCTGCCGCTGTACGCACAGGGGCGATTGGTGGGGGTGATGGTGGCGGGGTTGGGGGAAAACGGCCGTTTTTTCTCCCCCCGCCGCCTCAACATCCTCAACGGCATCGCCCAGCAGGCCGCAACGGCCGTTGTCAACAACCAGCTCTACAAAGAATCCGCCGAACGCACTCGGCTGGAGCAAGAGCTTACCGTCGCTCAGGAAATCCAGAGCAGTTTCCTTCCCAAAACCAACCCCACCATCCCCGGCTGCACCATCGCCAGCCATTGGCAAGCCGCTCGCCAAGTCAGCGGCGACTTTTACGACTTTCTCCCTCTTAGCAATGGCAAATGGGGTTTCGTCATTGCCGATGTTGCCGACAAAGGGGTACCCGCCGCCCTCTTCATGGCACTCAGCCGCACCGTCCTCCGCACCGTCGCCCTCAACCGCGAAAGCCCGGCCGACGTGCTGATGCGCGTCAACGAAATCCTCGACAACGACGCCCAATCTGACCTCTTTGTCACCGTCTTCTATGCCATTTGGGACTCCAACCACAGCCGCCTAACCTATGCCAACGGCGGCCACAACCCGCCCCTGCTCATTCGCGCCAACGGCAGCACCGAACTGCTGCCCAACAGCGGCATGGCATTGGGCGTGCTGCCCACCATCCAGGTGCGCCAGCACACCCTCACCCTTCACCCCGGCGACACCCTCATCTGCTACACCGACGGCATCACCGAATCCATGAACGAAGATCTGGATGAATTTGGCCTCAAACGGCTCCACCTCGCCGCTGACTCTACCCGCCACGCCACTGCCACCGCCATCATAGAAGCCATCACCCAGGAGGTCAACGACCACGCGGGCGACTCGCCCCAGTTTGATGATATGACGCTGATTGTGTTGAAGAGGGAGTGAGGGGAAAAACGGCCGTTTTCGATCCCCATCCAGGTCATAAAGGGGCAGCACATGTAGAAAACTGTTGGCTCAAAACCCCCACGCATGGCGCAAACTCAGCGGTTTGTCACTGAGATGCGAAATATCGGCCTCACGCACCAGTTCCCAGCCGGCCGCTTGCCGCCGCAGTTCAAACAGACTGCACACAGGTACGTTGATGCGCCGCTGAATGTTGGCAAGCTGGCGCACAATGCCAACAACAATGGTGGCATGGCTAACAAACAGCAAGTTTTGCCCAGAATATTGATCGGCAAGGGCACGAACGGCCGTTGCCGCCCGCCCACAAGCCACCTCTGTAGATTCCGGGTACGTGGGGCGCAGCACCGACACATGCTGCTGATCCAAATGGGGAAACTCAACCACCGCTTCCGCCGACGTAATGATGTCGGGATCGTCATTCAGCTCCAGCAAATGTTCAGCAATACCCCATTCCGGCCGCAGCGACAGCCCCAGCGTGCTGGCGCTATAGCTGGCCGTTTGCAGCGTGCGGTAAAACGGCGAGGCAAAAATTAGATCAACCGGCTGGTCTTGCAAACGGTGCGCCAGTTCTTGTGCCTGTTGATGGCCGCTGCGGGAAAGGGCGGGGTCAAACGGCCGTTTAGCCCGCAGCCGCCAGGTTGGGTCCAAAAAATCTTCACGGGTGCCGTGTCGCGCCACCCAAATGGTTTGCGTCATTGTCATTCCTCATTTACTAATAAACTCATCAAACAGCCCTTCATCATACTATCAGATGCCGATTTTTGCTACGTTCAGCACCAAAAAAGTTGCCCACGCCCAGACACAGCCTATAATTCCAGCGGTTAATCGCTTGCTTAACAAGAGCAACTCCCCTAGGTTCTGTTGACGTTTCAGAATTTGAACCGCAAAGTACGCAGAGGGCGCAAAGAAAGAAAAGAAAGCAAGCTGAATCTTTACGCTCTTTGCGCCCTCTACGGTGAAATCTGTTTCTTTTTACCAAATGTCAACAGACCCTACTTAACAAAAACCAGATTGAGGTAACAAATTTATCATGTTTCGCATTCTTGTATCTGACAAACTCGGTGCCGAAGGGCTGGAACGGCTGGCTCAGGCCACCGATGTTCACTACGATGTCAAACCCGGCTTGAGCAAAGAAGACCTCCTTGCCATCATCCCTGATTATGAAGCCCTTATCATTCGCAGCGGCACCAAAGCTGACGCTGACCTTTTAAATGCTGGTACCAATCTCATTGTCGTGGGCCGCGCCGGGATGGGTGTGGACAACGTAGATGTTGAAACCGCCACTATGCGCGGCATTATTGTCATGAACACCCCTGGTGCCAACAGCGTGGCAACGGCCGAACAAACGATGGCTCTGATGCTGGCAACCAGCCGCCACACCGCCCAGGCTCATGGTTCCGTGGCAGCGGGCGAGTGGAAACGCTCGTCTTTTACCGGCCAGGAGCTGTATCATAAAACGCTGGGCATTGTGGGGTTTGGCCGCATTGGCCGTTTAGTGGCCGAACGCGCCCAGGCCTTTGGTATGTCGGTCATTGCCTATGACCCGTTTGTTTCGGAACATGTCGGGCGAGAACTCAATGTCACCCTGGTTGACTTAGACGAATTGTGGGGGCAATCCGATTACATTACGCTCCACACCTCACTCACGCCTGAAACGCAAAAGATCATCAACGAAAACACCATTGCCCAAATGAAAGATGGCGTTATCCTGATCAACGTGGCGCGGGGCAAACTGGTTGATGAAGCGGCACTGGCGGCGGCTCTCAAAAGCGGCAAGGTAAAAGCGGCTGGGTTGGATGTGTTTAGCAGTGAACCGCCTGCCGCCGATAACCCGGTGATGGGGCTGCCCAATGTCATCCACACGCCGCACCTGGGAGCCAGTTCGGTAGAGGCGCAACGCGAGGTAGCCGTGCAGATTGTGGATCAGGTACTGGATGTGCTGCGCGGCGTTGATTTTCGCAATGCTGTCAATATGCCATTCCAGGTAGGCACGGATTTCGCCGCCATCCGCCCCTATTTGTCGCTGGCTGAAAAGATGGGGCATCTACAGGCCGACCTGGCACCACAGCCTATTGAGCGGCTGGAGATGAGCGTGCGTGGGGATGCAGTGGAGAAGTTGGTTAAGGCTATTGCCTCGGGTCTGCTCAAGGGGATGCTGATGGAGCGAACGGCCGATCATGTTAATTACACCAATGCCCCGCTGCTGGCGCAGGAATACGGCGTTGCAATTACCCAAACAACGGGGGCGGTTATGGCCGATTATCCTAACGAAATTATTTGCCGCGCCTTTTGGGAAGGTGGTGAACGTCTGATTGCCGGGGTGCTGTTTGGCGGCAGCGAGCCGCGCATTGTCCAGGTTGACAATTACAAGCTGGAGGCCAAGCCAGAAGGGTTTGTGCTGGTGCTGCAAAACCAGGATGTGCCGGGGGTGATTGGGCAGGTGGGGACGATTTTGTCGGCTTATGGGGTGAACATTGGCGAATGGCGGCTGGGGCGTGATAAGCCCGGTGGGGCGGCGTTGTCGTTTATCAATCTGGACAGCCGACCGTCAGAAGCGGTGATGCACACTTTGGAAGAAATAACGGCCGTTACCCAGGCCAAACTCGTCGCGCTTGATTAACAAAAAGGGGCTGTGTTCATGCCACACAGCCCCTTGCTACTATTTCGGGAGAATCTTCACCCGCCGTCTGTCACCCTCGCCCACGCTGTTGGTATACACCTCGTTTGAACTGCGGAGTGCCATGTGGATAATGCGCCGCTCATGGGCTGGCATTGGCTCCAGAATAACGGGCTTATTGCGCTGGATCGCTTTTTGCGCCATTCGTTCGGCCATGCGCGTCAGTGCCAACTGCCGCCGTTCGCGGTATTGTTGCACGTCTACGACAAAGTTGGCCCGCTGCCGCAGCTTGTGGCTTACCATCAGCCGCGCCACGTATTGCAAGCTGTCGAGCGTTTCCCCGCGTGAGCCAATCAAAACACCCAAATCCTGGCCTTCCACTTGAACCACATCAATCTGTTCGCCGGTCAAATCATCTTCTTCTGACAGCTTGGCGGAAACGGTGACATCGGGGAAGTCCATCATGTTGAGCAGTTGGGTAATGAGGGAAACGGCCGTTTCTCCTTCAGGCACCGCTTCTGTCTCCTCTGCCACGGGTTCTTCTGCCACTGGCACCGGAGGAACAGCAGGCGGCTGGTGAACTGGCTCCACCACGGGTTCAGGTTTGGGTTTGGGTGGTGCTGGTGGTTGGGGTGGAACGGCCGTTTGTTTGGGAGGAGCGGCCGGCTTTGGCGGGGCAACAGGCGCCGGGGGAGGGACGGGCGGCTTTGGTTCCGGCCTGGGTGCAGGCGGCTCCGGCGTCAAATAACTCACCACCTTCAGCCGCACCACCGCGTCACGACTGCCAAGGCCAAGCAAGCCCCGGCTGCCCTCATCTACCACCTCAATAATCACATCTTCTCGCGGAACCCGTAACCGATCCAAACCGTTACGAATAGCGGCCTCGACATTGGAGCCGCGTGCCTCAATCTCTTTTTTTACAGTAGACATAATCTATTTTTTTGCCGAGCGTCGTTTGCGCTTGGAACGCGAGCTATCTTTCTCTACAGATTTACCAGCATCTGCCGTCTTGGCCGCCCCAGTATCCTTTTCAACAGACTTCACATTACTAAGCCGCCGCTCTTCCGAAGCTGCCCGCTCATGCGCTGTTGCCTGACGCATATAATACCCTTGCCCAATACCAATGATATTTGCCAAAATAAAGTAAATGGATAACCCCGCCGGAAAGCTGAGCGAGAAAAAGCCAAACATAATCGGCATGGTATATTGCATTGATTGGGTCATGGCTGCCGCCGGATTATCCTCGTTGTTTTGCGCCTTCGGCGCATTTGGCGTTAGCAGCTTTTGCTGCAAAAACATCGTAGCCAGCACAAGAATGGGCAAAATATAAAAAGGATCCGGCTGCCCCAGGTTCAACCAGGCAAATTTGTTGGAAACAGGCAGTAGTGGTGTCAAATCAATGCCAGGGTTTACCCGCTGAGTCAGCTCCAGCAGTGCAAGCGGTGTCGAGCCAAGCACAATCAGGATAGCGCGATACAGCCCAATCAGAATAGGAAACTGGATCAGCAGCGGCAAACAGCCCGACAACGTTTCAGCGGGGTTGTAGCCAATTCTCTGAAACTCTTCCTGCATTTTCTGCGGGTTATCTTTGTACTTTTTCTGAATAGCCTGGATTTGCGGCTGCATTTCCTGCATCCGCATACTGGAGCGCTGCTGCCGCAGGTTCAGCGGCAGCGTTACCAGGCGGACGAGTACAGTAAAGACGGTGATAGCCAGCACGAAGTTTCTGCCCAGAAATTGATAGAGCAGCAACAGGGCGTTGACCATCGGGTTAATAACAAACGCATCCCACATAAATCTATCTTCCTAAAACGCTACCGCGTTATGATTGTCCGGGACGGGGAACAGTCCACAGTTGGTTGCCATCAAAATCAAAACCGATGAGAAGGTCGGGGGCTGTAGTGCCAGTGACGGCCACAACAAGCGTATCATTCACGGCAACGGGAGCCGTATACAGAGGTCCCGAGGTATCTTTCTGCCACAGTTGTTCGCCACTATCGGCAGCAAACGCAGCCAATGACCCTTGCCCCGTTTCGCTGTTGCCGCCTGACGCAACATACACCACATTATCCATTACAAGCACGGTTGTTTGGATGGCACCAACGGCCGTTTTTTGCCAAATTGCTTCCCCTGTCGCCGCCGAGACCGCATACAAATTACCCTGAATATCGCCATAGAACAGCCTGTCACCCGCCAGCGTAGGCGCACCCCACACCCAATCTTCCGCCGCAGCCGCCCACCGCTCCGTGCCAGTATCCACCTCCAGCGCATGTACCTGGCGGTCAAAGCTGGAAACATAAACGAGGTCCGAATCCGTCACCACCTGGCTGGGCAAGGCACCACTCAGCAGGGCTTGCCACTTCAGGCTACCATCAGCCGCATTGAGAGCATAAGCCGTTTTATCCAGCGAAGCGATATAAAGCGTTCCATCTTTATAGGTTGGCTGTCCCCAAATGCTGTGGCCTGTCTCAAAAGACCACTCCTGCTGCCCCGTGGTGGCATCCAACGCCAGCAGCTTGTTGTCTGATGTACCGACAAACACCTCATTCCCCACTTGCAGCGGCGGGGCAACGATGCTGGCCGTCGCATCCATATTGTTTTCCGGCCAGATGGCATTGCCATCACCATCAACAGCATACACAGAAACACGAATGGTGGGGGAGAACATGCCACCAGCGACGCCATAGTCGCCAAAGATGACTCGCCCATCCTGCACAGAAGGGGCGGCATAGAAAGACAGACCGGCGCGGGTTTCTGCTGGAAATGTCCAGATGGTGCGCTGGCTTTCTACATCATAGGCCAGCACGCCAGAGCCATAGGCCACGTAAAGGCGTGAACCATCGCTGGTCATGCCCGGCCAGTTGGCGTTGCTAATACGCGAACCACAGCCAACCAGGAATAGGCTGATTAGGAGTAAGAGTATGGTTGTTGACCGCTGGCAAAACGGCCGTTTTAAGCTTGCTAACAATGTTCCTCCATCAGGGAACAGGGTCGTAGCCTCCGGGACTCAGCGGATGACAGCGTCCGATCCGTTTAATCGCCATCCACCCACCTTTTAAAGCCCCGTATTTTTCAATGGCTTCATACCCATAATGGGAACAAGAGGGGGTAAAACGACAGGTAGGCGGCAGCGCACGGGAAAGCGTTAGCTGATAAAACCGTATGAGGAGCAGCAATAGGCGCTTCATGTAAGTTCTTCTTTTCTCGCCCCAGCCGATTTTGGGGCGATGAGACGTGCGCGGGATAACAACTGCAAAACGGCCGTTTCCACCTCAGTAAAAGAGGCCTTGGATGTCAACGGCCGAGCAATCAGGAGACAATTCCAACCCGTTTCAATTTCATGCAAATGATGCCGAATGGCTTCCCGTAAAAGACGTTTGGCCCGGTTACGTGCCACTGCATTGCCAACTTGGCGGCTAGCAGAAACAGCAAACCGGGTCGTCACATATTCATCTTCAAGGGGGTCATTGTGGCGGGCAAGAACCAGCAAAATGGCTAAAGGGTGTCGCCAGGCGCGACCTTGTTCTCTAAGCTGCCGAATCTCCCCGGCTCGACGCAAACGGTGTGGCTGGGGCAGCATTTAGGCCACCTGACCAACGCCATTCTAGCGTTTGCCGCCACCAAAACGCACAACCGAACGATAAGCAGTAGCAGAAGTTCCGTTCCAGTTAACGCGCTTTACGTGGTTGTTCATGCTGACAGTTAGCTGCTTGCGCCCTTTGGCACGGCGGCTCTTCAAAACATTGCGCCCACCCCGGGTAGCCATGCGCTCACGGAAACCGTGTACACGCATCCGACGACGAATCTTGGGCTGATAAGTACGCTTGGTCATTGTGTTACTCTCCTAAAAAAACCAGGGTCTTGAGACCCTGGTCTGGTATGTCGTTTTCAAATTAAAGTTTTGCAACAGTTTTTGTCAACGGTTGTTGTCATGAAATGGGCATAATGCCCCCAACATACAATTGCAGAATGACTCTGGATTATACTCTGGCTCTAACGGCTGGTCAAATTTCACCTGCACCAAACGCCTACTGGTTGAATAGCCTTGATTACTCTATACTTTCATGATTATAGAGATTGACTGCGTATCTTTACAAGGTGTTGGCAAACGGCCGTTAAACACCATTCTTTTGTGGGTAGTTGAAACGATGAGCGAACCAGGACAAATTCCCATATGGCAAGGCACCGTATTAGTTGTGGATGATGATAAAGCCGTTCGGCGCGTCGCTCACGACATTTTGGTGCGAACCGGGATGCAGATTTTACAAGCCGTAAACGGCGCACAAGGGGTGGAGTTATTCCAGCAGCATCATCAGGCATTAACGGCCGTTATCCTCGACCTCCGTATGCCTGTCATGGATGGCCGCGCCGCCTATGACGAAATGATGAAAATCAACCCCAACGTCAAATTCATCATCTCCTCCGGCTACAGCGAAACCGAGGTGCGTCAATATTTTGTCACCCAAACAGACGTCCTCTTTCTCGACAAACCATACCGCTTCAACGACCTCATCAACAAAATGCAAGAACTCCTCGCCTCCTACCCGGCAGGCTAAACCAATGAACCTGTCGCAAAAAGTTGCCATCATCACCGGCGCAACAGCCGGTATTGGCCGGGCAACGGCCGTTTCTTTTGCCCAGGCCGGTGCCATTGTCGTTGCCACAGGCCGCCGCCAGGAGCGACTTGATGCGCTGTTGGCCGCCCTGCCAGCCGGCCCGCACCTCGCCGTGGCCGGTGACATCCAAAACCTCGACTTCCCGGCGGCACTGGTGGCACAAACCACCGCCGCACTGGGTCGCATTGACGTGCTGGTGAACAACGCCGGGGTCGGGCAACAGCACCCGCTGGCCGATATTCCCCGCCAGGCGGTAGAAACGGTATTCCAAACCAACGTGCTGGGGCTGCTGCAAATGGCGCAGGCGGTCATCCCCCAGATGCGCCAGCAGGGGGGCGGCCACATTGTCAACGTGTCGTCCATTGTCGGCCAACGGCCGTTACCGGGAGGTGTGGTCTATGCAGCCAGCAAAACGGCCGTTAATTTCCTCAGTCGCGGCCTCCGCTTTGAGCTAAAACAGAACAACATCCGCGTCACCACCGTCTACCCCGGCCTCACCGCCACCGAATTTGCCGATGTGCGGCTGGGGCAGCAGGGAGCCAACCGGTTTGGGCTGCGCGGCATCCCGGCCGAGCGGGTGGGCAAGGCAATTGTGCGGGCGGTGGAAAACGGCCGTTCTGAATGCTACATCACCCCCTTCGACTGGCTATTCGTCCACCTCAACCGCCTCTTCCCCCGCACCCTCGACGCGCTACTAGCCCAAATGACCTATTGGGACAAATCCACAAAATGAAATAAAACTATTGTAACTATTTACAACAGAAAAGACCCCCAAAAACCGTCAATTCTGTCCATTTCGGCACCTCACCATTCTATGTTATAATTGGGTACGGTTTCGTTGATACGTCAACTAAAACCGTGGTTGAAACCTCAACCACAACCTTGGCAAAACCCAGTAATGCGTGAGGTGATTGGTTCGTCTCACGCATTACCATTTTAGAGGGAAGTTATATGACACCACTAGATGACAGAATACCAGAGAAAATTAAGCGTTTGGGGGACCTCGCTTACAATCTCTGGTGGAGCTGGACCCCAGAAGCGCGGGAACTTTTCCGCCGCCTCGACTACCCACTTTGGCGACGCACCAAACACAATCCGGTGCAAATGTTGCAAGAAATTAGCCCTGTCGCCCTGGCCGAGGCCGCTAACGACGCAGCTTTTGTGCGCCGTTACAACAAGGTCATGCTCAAATTTGACCACATGCGCACCACCGATGAGACCTGGTTCAACCAAACCTACCCCGAATTGAAAGATAAGACCATCGCTTATTTTTCCTTCGAGTTTGGCCTGCACAACTCCGTGCCGATCTACTCCGGCGGTCTAGGCATCCTCTCCGGCGACCACGCCAAAGAAGCCAGCGACCTGGGTCTCCCATTTGTAGGCATTGGCTATATGTATCCCCAGGGCTATTTCCGCCAGCACATCCCTTCGCATGGCTGGCAAGAAGCCAACTATGAACAGCTTGACCTGAGCAAAACCCCCATTCGCCCAGTGCTGACCGATGATGGACAACTGCTCAAGGTGGGGGTTCATATGGGCGGTCGCCACATCTTTGTGCGCGTTTGGCGCATTGAAGTTGGGCGCATCTCCCTGCTCCTGCTCGATACCGACGTGGACGACAACGACCCCTGGGATCGGGAGCTATCGGCGCGGCTCTACTCTGGCGACACCGAAATGCGGATTCGGCAGGAAATTTTGCTGGGACTAGGCGGCATTCGCGTGCTAAAGGCAATGGGCTACAACCCCGATGCCTACCACATGAACGAAGGCCACTCCGCCTTCTTGCTGCTGGAAAGCATCCGCGAAAAGGTGGCGCAGGGCATGTCGTTTGAAGAGGCCAAAGCAGTGGTGCAAAAGCAGACAATGTTTACCACCCACACCCCGGTTCCGGCTGGTCACGACACCTTTGGCTTCCATTTGGTCGAGCAATATTTTGCCGGCTTTTGGGATCAAATGGGCATTAGCCGCGAACAATTTTTGGGGCTAGGTGGACACGAGGAAGAATGGGGCATGGCGTTCAACATGACGGTGTTGGCGTTGCGTCTTTCCGGGCAGGCCAACGGCGTTAGCAAGCTGCATGGAAAAGTATCGCGGGAAATGTGGCAATCCGTTTGGCCGATGCTACCAGCGAACCAAGTGCCTATCAGCTCCATTACCAATGGCATTCATGTACCCACCTGGGTAGCGGGTGAAATGAATGAGCTTTTCACCAAATACCTTGGCCCCAACTGGGTGGACAAACAGGATGATCCAGCCATTTGGCAACGCATGGCCGATCTACCTGATGAGGAGCTTTGGCAAACGCACCTTGACCTGAAGCGCAAGATGAACAACTATATCCGGTCTCGTACGCGGCAATCCTGGATAAACGGCCGTAATGACCCCACCCAGGTCCTCACCAGCGGCACCTTGCTTGACCCCGACGCGCTGACCATCGGCTTTGCCCGCCGCTTCGCCACCTACAAACGCGCCTCGCTCATCTTCCGCGACGTTGACCGGCTGTGCCAACTGCTGCTCGACATCCACCGCCCGGTACAAATTGTCTTTGCTGGAAAAGCCCACCCGGCCGACGAACCGGGCAAGATGCTGATTCAGCACATTTACAATCTGGCAAAACACAACAAGCTCGGCGGTCGCGTCGCCTTTGTCGAAGATTACGACATGCACCTGGCGCGTTACCTCAAGCAAGGGGTGGATGTGTGGCTCAACACCCCCCGCCGGCCGCGTGAAGCCAGCGGCACCAGCGGCATGAAGGCATCGCTCAACGGCATTCCCAACCTCAGCATCATGGACGGCTGGTGGGCTGAAGGATACAACGGTGCCAACGGCTGGGCCATCGGCGGTGCCGAGTTTGACGACTACGAGCAGCAAGACAGTTATGATGCCAACTCGATTTACCAACTGCTGGAAGAGGAGATCGTGCCGCTTTACTACAAACGCGACCGGGACGACATTCCACGCGGCTGGGTGGAAGTGATGCGCGAAACCATTCGCTCCAACAGTGCCATGTTTAGTATGCGGCGAATGGTGAAAGCGTATGTGAATGATATGTATGTGAAGGCACTTAACGGCCGTTAACATACCCCAACAAGCGGGTAGGCTGAGATTAGAGATTGGAGATTGGAGATTGATGAAGGTTCACAATCTCCAATCTCCAATCTCAACCCCTCAATGACCCACCTGCTTCCCCTTCCCCATGAACCCCTGGGTACGTCGAATCCTTTACTTTCTCTTTTTCCTTCTCTGGCTCGTCGTCATGGCCTTCCCCATCACCGCCTTTACCCTTGCCACCAACGGCGAGCTACAGCTTGGCAGCGAACAACGCCATCTGCGCCTGTTTATGGTGCAGGAAGAACAAAACCAGGGCGTAGGCATCCAGTGGACACGCCCGCAACGGGGTGACACCCCCTGCCTGAAAACCAACCTCACCTACCTGATGTGGGCCGGCGAAGGGGAAAGCAGCGCCTTTTGTCAATGCTTTGACCCCCAAACCCATGCCGCACTTTCGGGCAACAGTTGCACCCCTTGACATAAATTAATTCTCCCAAAATTTATGCGTCGTTAACCCAACTTATGGTATAATTCCTCTTTGGGGCATTAAAACCGTGCGCCACCGGGATATTCAGGGTAAAAGATGACGACTTCCATCCAACCACAACCAAAAAAGACATTTACGCCATCGGCCGAGCAGCTTGCCCGCGCCACGGCACGCCGCCGCTTTAACTTTTGGGCAATCTATTTCCCCCTCATTGTGGTAACGATTGGCGTGCTAGTGCTGGTTGGCTTCATGGTCTGGGGTGTTCTGGTGCCAGAACCGCAAACCACACGCAGCTTTGTTTCTGGCCTGGCCGATTTGCTAATCATTTTGGCAGCCTTACCAATGGCGTTAGTGTGTGGTGCCGTGCCGTTGGCGGTGGTGGGCTACATGGTCTACCGGCGGCAGCAAAAACCGGCGCAGCCAGCTTTGAAGGGGCAACCGGTTTACGGCCGTTTACAAAAGCTGTTCTGGCAACTCGATAACGTCATCGTCACCTCCCGCCGCAAATCAGACGAACTGCTGCCCAAGGTGGCACAGCCCATCATTCGCGCCAACGCCCTGCTGGCGTATGTGGAGACCTGGTTTACCCATTTGAAAGCGTTTTTGACGCGGAGTAGTGAAAACGATGCAGGAAGATAGTTGGAAAACACAATTTTTGTTGATTGGGGCGCTAAGTGGGGCTCTGGTTGGAGCCGCCACAGCGTATTTGATGATTCGCACGGCCGAAGAGAACAAAAGTGGGCCACCACAAATTACCACGGGCGACGCGCTTAAAACGGGTCTCAACATCATCGGCATTGTGCGCGGAATTGCCGCTTTAGGTGGGGGGAAATAACCTCTTTTGCACTTGTTGCGTTCGCTTGCATGAGCCAAAACCAGCCTTCACCCCCTGTCCCGGAAAACAACCAAACGGAAGCGTTATTCGACGTTGAGAGTGCCGTCTTGCCAGCTACCCTGCCGATTTTACCGCTGCGGGGGCTGGTGGTGTACCCATTAACGGCCGTTCCGCTCAACATCGGCCAGCCCCGCTCCGTCCGCCTCATTGACGATGCCGTAGACGGCGACCGGCTGATTGGCCTTTTCGCCAGCACCGACCCGGAGCAAACGGCACCGGGGCCAAACGAAATTTTTGATGTGGGGGTCGCAACGGCCGTTCATCGCCTGCTGCGACAGCCAGACGGCACCATCCGCCTCATGGTTCACGGCCTCCATCGCGTCCGCATCAAAGAATACATCCGCACCGACCCCTACCTCGAAGCCCGCGTCGAGCCGTGGCCGGAAACGGTCGAAACCGGCAGCGAAATCGAGGCCATGGCGCACCAACTGGCGGAAATGTTCCTGCAACTGGCCGAATTTGTCCCCAGCATCCCCGTGCCGCTGCTGGCAACCACCCTCAACGCCGACAACCCGCTCCAGCTTGCCTACACCGTCGCCACCTACATCCGGCTTGACCTCGACAAATCGCAGGAATTTTTGGTGCGCCAAAGCCTGCGCGACAAGCTGGAATTTCTGCTGGCGCACATTGGCCGCGAGCTGGAAAAAATTGAGGTCAGCCGCCAGATTCGCTCTAAGGCGGTCAGCCACATCGAGCAGTCGCAGCGAGAGTTTTTCCTGCGCGAACAGCTTAAAACGATTCAGCGGGAGCTGGGCGAGGAAGATGAGCGGCAGGTGGAAATTCGGCTCTTCCAGCAAAAAATGGCGGCAGCCAACCTGCCGGAAGAAGCCAAGGCGGAGGCGGAGCGGGAGCTAAACCGGCTGGCAAAGCTGCCCATTGCCGCCGCCGAATACAGCGTGGTGCGTTCCTATCTGGAGTGGCTGATTGGGCTGCCGTGGAACAAAACAACGCTGGACAATCTTGATCTGTACCATGCGCGGCGGGTGCTGGACGAAGCGCATCACGGGTTGGAGGAGATCAAGGAGCGTATTATCGAATATTTGGCGGTGCGTCGGCTGCGGCAGCAGCGAAGCCGCTATCAGTCAGGTGAAAACGGCCGTTTTTCCCACAGCGCCATTCTTTGCCTGAGCGGGCCGCCAGGGGTCGGCAAAACTTCACTCGGTCAATCCATTGCCAAAGCAATGGATCGCAAATTTGCCCGCATTGCGCTGGGCGGTATGCGCGACGAAGCAGAAATTCGGGGGCATCGTCGCACCTACATCGGCGCACTACCGGGGCGCATCATTCAGGCCTTGCGCCAAACCGACAGCAAAAATCCCGTCATCATGCTCGATGAAATTGACAAGCTGGGCAACGATTTTCGCGGCGACCCCGCCTCCGCCCTGCTGGAACTGCTGGATCCTGAGCAAAACAACGCCTTCCGCGACCATTATCTCGACGTTCCCTTTGATTTGTCCGACGTGCTGTTTATCGCCACGGCCAACTATTTAGACCCCATTCCGGGGCCACTGCGTGATCGTCTGGAAATTTTGCCGCTGGCGGGCTACACCGAACGGGAAAAAATCAGCATTGCCCAAACCCATTTGCTGCCGCGCCAACTGCGCGAAAACGGGCTGCGCCCCACCGAAATCAAATTTAGCGACGGCGTGATGAGCCAGCTTATTTTGAGTTATACCCAGGAAGCCGGGGTGCGCGAGCTGGAGCGCACCATTGGGCGCATTTGCCGCAAAGTGGCAACGGCCGTTGCCCACAACCTGGAAAACGGCCAGCTTTCGCCCCAAACCACTCAAATTGCCGTCCCCGATTTGCCAACTTATCTTGGCCCAGCCAAACACCAGCCCGAAACCCTCAACCGCGCCCAACCCCCCGGCATCGCCACTGGCCTTGCCTGGACGAGCATGGGCGGCACCCTCATTTTTGTGGAAGCCACCAAAATGCCAGGTCACAAAGGGTTGATTATCACCGGGCAGCTTGGCGACGTGATGAAGGAATCGGTACAGGCCGCCCTCTCCTACATTCGCTCCCAGGCCACCGCGCTGGGCATTTCCCCCGACTTTTTTAACAACCACGATCTTCACATCCACGTCCCGGCCGGAGCCATTCCCAAAGATGGCCCCTCGGCCGGCATCACCATTGCCGTGGCACTGGCGAGCTTGCTCACCGGTCGCCCCGTACCCAGCGATTTGGGCATGACGGGCGAGATTACGCTGCGCGGACAGGTGATGCCCATTGGCGGCTTGAAGGAAAAAGTGCTGGCGGCGCACCGTTTTGGTCTCAAAACCGTGCTATTTCCGCAGCGCAACGAGCCAGAACTGGTGCAAATTCCCAGCGATATTTTGCAGCAGCTTACGCTTGTTCCGGCCGACAACATGAGCCAGGTGCTGGAAGTGGCGCTGGATGTGAAACCAGTGAACTAGCTTGTGATGGTTGTCGGTCGTCTGTTGTCTGTCGTCTAAAAGCAGACCACCGACCGCTGACCACCGACCACTTGCTTACCTCATTATTAACTACAACACAGAAGTATGACGAAAATTATTCTTGTCGAAGACGACTTGACCAATGTCGGATTGATTAAAATGTTACTAGAACTAGATGGATTTACGGTGGTTGCCTGCACCGATAGACAACAGGCTGAACAAGCTGCCCAACAAACAGATGTGGGCGCTTTTATTATTGACCAACATTTACCCCGGGGAGAGAGTGGGCTGACGTTATTGCAGGAGATTCGGGGGGGCGAAACGGCCGTTTCTACCCACACCCCCGTCATCATGACCTCCGGCGACGACCGCTGCGCTGCACCCGCCCACCAGGCCGGTGCCTCCGCTTTTTTGCTCAAACCATACCCGCCAGCCACCCTGTCGGCCACCCTCCAGGCCATTTTGGCAGAGGAGGCACCCAGTGACTAAGAAAAGCAGCAAACCACAACCGCGCAAACCACAAAACAAACCCTCTCGCCAATGGCGGCGGGTTGATCTGCACCTCCACACCCCCGGCTCCAACGATTACCAGGAAGCCCATGTGGAGTACCTTGATATTTTGCGCCAGGCCGTAATGCGCGGGCTGGACATCATCGCCATCACCGACCACAACACCGTAGCCGGCTTTGCCGCCATGCAAAAAGAAGTAGAGCAACTGCTGTGGCTGGAAGACATTGGCCGCATGAACAGCGACGAGCAGCGGCGGCTGGACGAATATCGCCGCCTGCTGGAAAAAGTGCTGGTGCTGCCTGGTTTTGAATTCACCGCCACCTTTGGCTTCCACATTCTTGGCATCTTCCCACCCGAAACCCCCGTTAGCTATTTGGAGCATTTGCTGCTGACGCTTAACGTGCCAATGGACAAGCTGCGCGAAGGAAGTTCGACCGTGGGAGCCACCACCGACGTGCTGACCGCCTATCGTGTCATCAATCAGGCCGGGGGCATTGTCATTGCCGCCCACGTCAATTCTGGCAACGGCGTTTTTATGCGCGGGCTGGATTTTGGCGGGCAGACGCGCATTGCCTATACGCAAGATGCCAATCTCCACGCGCTGGAAGTGACCGACCTGGACAAGCGCGGTCGCTACAGCACTCGCCGCTTTTTTGACGGCTCCAAACCCGAATATCCGCGCCCCATGCGCTGCATCCAGGGGTCTGACGCGCACCGGCTGATGCAAGATCCGGACAACGCCAAATCGTTGGGCGTGGGCGAGCGCATTACCGAGCTATTTCTGGACGAGGTGAGCTTTGACGGGCTGGCGAAAGTGCTAAAGGGCAACGACTTTTCCCTGTCGCGCCAATATCGTGGCCGCAGCGGGGCGATTGATTTTGTGCAGGTGGCGCGGGAAGAGGGGGAGTCCATTGTGCAGGCATTTCACAGCAGCATGGCACAGCGGGGCGGCTTCTTGGACAGCATTATGCGGGATGTGTGTGCGATGGCAAACACCAACGGCGGTACGGTTTACATTGGGGTGTCGGCTAACCCGAAAGAGGAGCCAACCGGGGTGCGTGATGCCAATAAAGCGATTGAGACGCTTACCCACCACGTCAGCAACCGCTTTAGCCCGGAACCCGTGGTGACGATTGACAGCTTGCCGTCGCAAGGGAAACCAATTGTGCGGATTACGATTGAGCCGGGGCAGGATATTCCCTATGCGATTGATTACAACAAATTTTATGTGCGGGATGAGGATGACACGACGTTGGCGGTGCGGGATGAGATTGTGCGGCTGATTGAGCGGCGGTTAGGGATGGAACGGCCGTTTATCCCCCCAACATCCCCTGCTCACGAACCCACCCCCACCCCATCACCCGTTGCCACGCCCCAGCCCACAGCCAAAAAGCCCGGCGTTGAACCGCCACGTACCGGCGTCGAAGTGGTGGACACGCAAAAGCGCGATGGCGTCGTCTACCACACCGTCCGCGACCTGCGGAACGGCAACCTGATCAAAAACGTCACCCGCTCCTCCGCCCGCAAGCTGTGGCACTACGCCATCACCCAGGCCGAGGCGGGCAAACCCAAGCACGGCGACATCAAATGGCGCAACAACGTGGCCGTGCTGAGCCAGCGGCAAAAAGGGGACAGCACCTGGTACGATCTGGCACTGCGCGACGGTGGCGAAATACATATTTATTACGGCGTGACCGACAGCGGGCTGAATGAGGCATGGCTGGGGTTGATTGAAAACAAGTGATGAACATTGGCATCTTAACCATCAGCGACCGGGGGGCGCGGGGCGACTATGAAGACCGCAGCGGCCCGGTGATTGCTGAGGTGCTGGCGGCGGAAACGGCGTGGACGGTGGCCGAACGGGCGATTGTGCCAGATGAGATGGAGGCGATTGCCGCCACGCTGCGCCACTGGTGCGACATCGGTCTAAATTTGATTTTGACCACCGGCGGCACTGGCTTTGCCCCGCGTGACATTACCCCGGAAGCGACGCGCAGCGTGATTGAGCGGGAAACGCCAGGGATTGCCGAGGCACTGCGGGCGGAAAGCCTGAAGATTACCCGCCATGCCATGCTGTCGCGGGGCGTGGCCGGGATTCGGCAGCGGACGCTAATTATCAATTTGCCGGGCAGCCCGAAGGCGGTGCGGGAGAATTTAGCGGTGCTGCTGCCGGTGCTGCCCCACGCCTTGGAACTATTGGCGGATGCGCCAGGCAGTGAGCAAGGGCATCGGTCGGTTTAGATTTTATGTACCCGGCACTTCCTTGTGTGTTTACAAACTAAACGGGCAAATAAGAATTGAGATTGAGAGACTGGGAGATTGAGAGATTAGCCGTGGTTAGTCTCCCAGTCTCTTAATCTCCCAATCTCTGCTTTTACCTACTTAAATTGTTAATGCCCTACAAAGTGCCGGGCATATTGATAATTTTTAATAGGATACCATAATTTGCAGCGGGAAAAACGGCCGTTTTTCCAAATTCCCGCTATCATCCACCGCCCGGCACACAATTTCGTAGCTACCCGGTTCCGCCCCTTCCCAGACAAACCGCCAACTTTCCCGCCCCTCAGCCGGATGCCAGCGGTTGCCCCCGTCCAGCGACAGTTCCACCGCCGCCACAACCCCCTCATCGTCCTGCGCCGTCCCTTCAATAACAATCGTCCCCGGCGGCAGCGTCGCTCCAGCGGCCGGAGCCGTAATCATTGAGCGCGGCGGCGTGTGGTCGGTGGAGGCCGTGGCCGGAACCAGGTCAGCTTGCAGCGTGGCAGGCTGCACCCCCATGTCGGCAAATAAATTAACCGTCGCCTGCTGAATATTGCGATCTGGGGCAACCACATCCACCCCCACCCGCGTCGAATCCACATTGGCGCGTTCCGGTGGCACCCCCGTTTCCGCATCATGGTGGCCGTCCAGCCCCCAGCTCCACTGCACCGTCCCCGCCCCAAACACCAGCGCCCCGCTCTCATGCCGATACATCGTCAAATGGTGCGTCGCCGTGCCGGAATCATCAATCGAGCCGTGGTCTTGCAAATAAGGCACATTGTCCACCGTCGTTTCCGACAGCCGGAACAGCCCCGCCGGCCGAAACCCATTGTCAATATCCTCATCCCACTCATGCCCCAGCAGCCCGCGCAGCAAAATCGCCCGCTGCCCCGGCTGCAATTTCGCCACCTCGGTGTTGCGCCAAAAGCGCAGCCGCGCATAGTCGGCGGGGACAATCAGCGGATCGTTGCGCCACGCATCCACCGTGAAGATGGTGCCAGTGAGGGCGTTTTCCGGCTGGGGGCCTTCGGGGTTAAAAGAACGGCCGTCGCGCCACGTCCCCGTCCACTCATCCCCCTTCGGGTCAATCTTGGCGTGGTCGTGAGTTTCCTTATACGTCACCAGCGTGCGGTAATCATCGCCCGCCCCATCCGGCTCCCAGCGAATCTTCCAAAACACCTCATTGCCGCTAAAAAAGCCCAAATGCACCCCCGCCGCCCGCGCCGCTTCCACATGCTGCCGCTGCCTCCGCGACCAATACTCATCGTGCGCTACCGACAAAAAGAGGCGATGGCGCAAAATCAGCTCCCCGCGCCGGTCACTGTCTACCCCGGTCGTATAGCTCACGTCATAGCCGTTGGCCTCCAGCCAGCGCACAAACGGGTATTCAGCATTAAACACCATGTTGACAGCACGATAGTGGCGCGTCTCAAACGGCCGATTATAGCTCACCTTGTACGCCCGGTCGGCTTTACGCCCATGCACACGGGGATAGTCGGGGTCAAGCTCGGCATAGGTGCTGTGGCCGCCGTAGCGGTTATACGCTTGCCAGGTGGTATCGGCCGTTTGGAATAGCACCTCGGAGTCGCCGTCGTCGTCGCGGACGATGAAATAAATGTGGCTGGCGCGGGGTTCGCGCAGCGCATTTGCCAGCTTGCCCCGCCCGGAAATCCCATAAGCGTGGGTGCCGCCCCCCGGTCTTGCGTGCGGCGCATTTTGCCCATTGTCCGCCCGCCAGCTTCCCGGCTGGTCGTCCTGCCGCACCAGCCGCGCAAAATAGATGCCCGATGTGGCCTCGGCCGGGGCGTGCCACGAGGCCGACACCGCCCAATTGCCGCAATCATACAGCTTTGTGGCTGGGTCACGAATGCCTTCTGGCTGCGGCTGCGGCAGCGGTACCGACGGCAAAATAGTGTCCACCAGCCGTGCCCCCATGCCGCCGTAATACCCCATGCGGTAAATGTCAAGGCGGTAATTGTCGGAATCGGTTTTAATCTTGAAATCAATCCGCTCCCCGGCGTTGATGCTGATGTCGTGGCCAAACCCCTGAATGGAGGGATCCCCCCAGCCGTTGATGTCCCACTCCGTTGACGGCTGCCCCGGCAGTTGATTCTCGCGCACAATTTTGTTGCTCATCATACTTTCTCCCTTTTAGACAGGACGCGGACAAATGTGGATGGTTTAGAAGTTCAACTTCTGCGAGAAGTTGAACTTCTTGGGGGTTTCTACGCTGGCGTGTCCAACGTCGGCAAATTCATTTCTTCCAGACTCACCAGGGTGATTGTAGCAACTCACAGGGTGTAGGCAATTTCCACATGCGCCAAACGCCCCCGAAATCCTGAAGAACCACCAAAGTTTGGTATACTGGCAGCAAAGGGAGCCGTGAGAGGATAACCATGATGGATTTTGCACGACAGTTTAACAGCAGGCGTTCTAATGTGATGGGGCGCCACGGGATGGTGGCGACCAGTCAGCCATTGGCGGCGCAGGCGGGGCTGGAGATTTTGCGGGCTGATGGTAACGCGGTTGATGCCGCTATTGCTACCGTTGCCACTTTGGGGGTGGTGGAACCCGCCATGACGGGGGTAGGGGGCGATGCCTTTGCCCTCATTTGGTCGGCGGCGGAACGGCGGCTGTTTGGGCTGAACGCCAGCGGCCCGGCACCGCAGGCATTAACGGCCGATTTTGTCCGCAACCTCAACCACGATCAATTTCCCCATCAGGGCGGGCTGTCCGTCACCGTGCCGGGGGCGGTGCGCGGCTGGGAGCTGGCGCTGGCGAGGTTTGGCAGCTTGCCGCTGGCGCACCTGCTGCAACGTGCCATTGATTACGCCGAAAACGGCTACCCGGTGAGCGAATGCGTGGCGGCTGATTGGGCCGGGGCGCAGCCTTTGCTCGATGGTCATGCGGATTCGCGGCGGGTGTGGCTGGTTAACGGCCGTTCCCCCCGCCCCGGCCACCTCTTCCGCAACCCCGAACTCGCCAACACCCTGCGCTCCCTGGCCGACAATGGCCCCGATGCCATATACAGCGGCCCCATCGCCCGCCAAATTGCCGACTGCGTGCAGGCAGATGGCGGGCTGCTGACCACCGACGACCTGAAACAGTATCGCGCCGAGTGGGTGGAGCCAATCAGCATCGAATATCGGCCAGGGGTGCGCGTTTATGAGATTCCGCCCAACGGCCAGGGGTTGACGGCGCTGCTGGCACTCAACATCATGAAAGGGTTTGACGTGGCGGCGATGGGGCATGGCAGCTATGAGCTGACCCACACGCTGATGGAGGCGATCAAGCTGGCCTTTGCCGATGCCCACGCCTATATTGCCGACCCCAAACGGGCAGCCATTCCGCTGGCGGGGCTGCTCAGCGACAGCTACGCCGCTGAGCGTCGCCGTCTGATTGACCCGAAATCGGCACTGCTGCCGCTGCCCGGCCACCCGCTGCCGCATGGCGACACCGTGTACCTGACGGTGGCCGACGGAGCTGGCAACATGGTGAGCTGGATTCAGAGCTTGTCGAGTTTGTTTGGCAGCGGCTTGACGGCGGGGACGACGGGGGTGACGCTGCAAAACCGGGGGGCGAATTTTAGCCTGGAGCCGGGGCATCCGAATGAGGCGGCGGGGGGAAAACGGCCGTTTCACACCATCATCCCCGCCTTTATCAGCCGCGACGGGGAGCCGTGGGCCAGCTTTGGCATGGTGGGCGGCTTTATGCAGCCGCAGGGGCATTTGCAACTGGTCAGCAACCTGGTGGATTTTAACATGGCGCCGCAGGCGGCTCTCGATGCACCCCGCTTTCGCTGGCAGCAGGGCAAGCTTTTTGGCCTGGAAGCGGCGTTTGGCGATGGCATGGCCGACGAACTGCGGCGGCGCGGGCATGAGATTTTGCCCTGGTCACAGGCACAAACGCTTTATTTTGGCGGCGGGCAGGTGATTGTGCGGGAGGGGGAAACGGCCGTTTACATGGGTGGCTCGGAAAAGCGGAATGACGGAACGGCCGTTGGTTTCTAAAGCGATGCTGTTAGCCGTTGATGTCCATTATGTAGCCAATAAGGCCAGCGTCGCGGGGGTGGCTTTTGCCAATTGGGGGGATCCCGCACCCTTGCAAACATACACAACTGTTTTGGACGGGGTGGCGGCGTATGAACCGGGCAGCTTTTTTAAGCGAGAGTTGCCCTGTATTTTGCAGCTTCTGCACGTTTACCAGCTTGCCCCGCAAATCATTGTGGTTGATGGCTACGTTTTTTTGGATGGACACAGCCGACCGGGGCTGGGCAAGCATTTGTACGATGCGCTAAATGGCGAAGTGGCGGTGGTGGGGGTGGCGAAGAAGCGGTTTCGTGGGCTGGATGACCGGTTTGCCGTTTACCGGGGTGGGAGTAAGGTGCCGCTGTGGATAACGGCCGTTTCTCTCCCCCTCGCCCAGGCGCAAACGGCCGTTTGCCACATGCACGGCCCACACCGCATCCCCACCCTCCTCAAACACGCTGACTGGCTTTGTCGCACGGTGCAAGATTGACGTATCTGTTATAATTACCCTATGTCTGAACAAATCACAATCACCCTCTCCAACGAGATTTATCAGCAAATTGCCCAACTCGCAAAGCACAATCGGCAAAATATTTCTGAGGTGGTGCATGACGTGGTTGTAAGAACGTTTACACCACAGAATACACCTGTTAATCCGGCCAGAGACAAAATGCTGCAAGAAATTGAGGCTTACAAGAGGCTCCATCCTGCGCTTGTGAAAACGCACTTAGGCCAATTCGTTGCCATTTTTCAGGGGCAGCTTGTAGATTCTGACACAGACAAACAAACGTTGTTTTTCCGTATCAAGGAAAAGTTTCCCAATCAGATCATACTGCAACGGCAAGTCATGCCCGACGCTGATCCCATTTTGCGGTTCCGATCCCCTCACCTTCTCCGGGAATGAATATCCAATTGGAAGGGATGTTCTCAACCGACTCGTCGTCACGCTTGACAGCAATTCCCAGTTTAACCAAAGCCACTGGTAGGGGCGGGATGACCGGGGTTAAAGCTGGCAGTGTGGTTGGCCTTTTCTCCCGGTCGTCTCGCCCTGGTGGTGGCCGAAAACGGCCGTTTTGGAAAACACCAGGGCTGCACGCTTGATGGTTTGGCGGCTAAAACAAGAATCACTGACTAGACTCTGTTAGTATTTGCTGTTGTTAAATTCAAGTCATGGGGTGCAAAGGGTTCACCCCAAATAACCCTGCAGTTCAGAAGTTCAACTTCTCTCAGAAGTTGAACTTCTAAATCGCCGAATTAATAATGAACGAACCCAAAGAGGAAAGAGATGAAACATTATAAATATATGGTTGTAGGGAATGGGCTGATGGGGAGCGCGGCGGCGCGGTATTTGAGCGCGTGGAGCGACAGCGTGGCGGTGGTGGGGCCAGCCGAACCCGCCGACCAAAGCCAGCACGATGGGGTGTTTAGCAGCCACTATGACCAGGGGCGGCTGACGCGGGAGTTAAGCCAGGATCCGATTTGGTCTGTCATTTCCCGGCGAGCCGTGCGGAATTACGGGATGCTGGAGGAAAAGTCGGGCGTACCGTTTCACGGGGCCGTGGGGCGCGTTCATGCCAACAACCCCTCGGCCGAGGAACGGCGCGATTTGCTCAACTGGCTGGAGCAGGCCAGCCAGGAGTATGGCATTGCCTATCAATATTTTGAAAAAGGGGATCGCTCATGGAAAAAGCTGTTTCCCTACCTCGATTTCCCTGCCGACTATGACCTGTTTTTTGAGCCAGGGCCGGCCGGATACATTAACCCGCGCCAAATGCTGCGGGCGCAAAATGTAATTGCCCGGCAGCAGGGCGCCGATGTCATCAACGAACTGGTGGTGGGCATTCATTCGTCGGCCGACGGGGTGGAGGTGGTCACAGCCGAAGGCAGCCATTTTATGGCGGAGAAGGTGCTGGTGTCGTGCGGGGCGTTTACCAACTTCAACAACTTGCTGCCGCAGCCGCTGCCGCTGCTGCTGAAAACGGAGTCTATGGTGTGGGGGGAGGTGGATGAGGCAACGGCCGTTCGTCTGCAAACCATGCCCGGTGTCGGCTATAACATCGCCGACCCCGACATTGACGACATCTACATGGCTCCGCCCGTCCTCTATCCCGACGGCACCTACAAAGTGAAGTTGGGCTGCAACACCGCCGGAGAGCTGTGGCCGGAGACGCTGGCCGAAGTGCAGGCGTGGTTCCAAAGCGGCCCCAGCGAGCAGGACATGCCGGCGATGGCGCGGGCGATGCAGGCCATTTTGCCCGATGTTGAATTCAGGCGCATCACCTCCCACCGCTGCATCGTCACCTACACGCCATCGGGTTATCCCACCATTGACCATGCGCCGGGGGATGAAAACGGCCGTTTGTTCGTCGCTACTGGCGGCAACGGCAGCGGGGCGCAAGGGTCAGATACGCTGGGCTTTTTGGCGGCTGGGTTTATGCACGACGGCCGTTGGCTCGATGACCTGCCCCGCGAGCCGTTTCTGGCAACCAACAAATGGGGCAAGGCCAAAGACAACTCCTCAAAAGCGCAAATTCGCGCTGCGCAGTTGGCTGTGGGGCAGGTGGAGTGAGAGTATAGGGTATGAATAAGACGCAGATTTACCTGATAAACCTGATGAACTATAGGCATAAAACAACCAGATCAGGAAAATCAGGCGAATCTGCGTCCCATTTTCTAACCCACCCGACACAAAAACCCTTTCAAATAGGCCGATTCCGGGAATGAGAGCAAAACGGGGTGGTCGGGGCCTTGTGCCAACGGCCGTAAAATTTGCACCTCCCGCCCCGCATCCAGCGCCGCCCCAAACAGCACCTTTTGGAACAAATCGGCGCTGATTAGCCCCGAACAGGAAAAGGTTGCCAGCAGACCACCCGGCCGCAGCAGCCGCAGTGCCAGCCAGTTCAAATCCTTGTAGCCACGGCAGGCCCGCTCCACGTCCCGCTGGCTGTGGGCAAATTTGGGCGGGTCAACGATTACCATGTCAAACTGCGCCCCCTCGTCCCGGTAGTAGCGCAAAATTTCAAAGGCATCGCCCGCCAAATAGTCATCCTGTGGTCGTTCAAAGTCATTGAGTGCCATGTTGCGCTCGGCTTGCTCGAGGGCCGGAATCGAGCTGTCTACGTTGACAATGCGCCCGGCACCGTTGGCGGCGGCGTAAACGGCAAAGGCGCCAGTGTAGGCGAAAAGGTTGAGGATGGTTTGGCCGTGGACGTGGGTGGGGTGGCAAACGGCCGTTCTGTTCTCCCGCTGATCCAAATAGAACCCCGTCTTGTGCCCAGCCAAAAGCTGCACGCCAAAGCGTAGCTCGTTTTCTCGAATTTCCACCGTGTCTGGCGGCGCACTGCCCCACAACAGCCCCGTTGTTTCCACCAACCCCTCCTTGCGCCGCACATCCACATCGGAACGCTCCACAATGCCCAGCGGCTGCACCAGTTCCGCCAGCAGCGCGGCAAGCTCTGCCTTGCGCTGGTCAATCCCCAACGTCAGGCACTGCATCACCAGAAAGTCACCGTATTTGTCCACTACCAGCCCCGGCAGCCCGTCGGCTTCGGCATTGACCAGCCGGTAGGCGGTGGTGTCGGGTTCCAGTTGCAGGGCAGCGCGGGCGGCAATGGCCTGGCGCAAACGGCCGTTCCAGAATGCAGCATCAATCGCCTCACCCTCACGCCAGCTCAACACGCGAGCGCGGATTTGGGAGTGGGGGTTGTAATAGGCGGTGGCAAGAAAACGGCCGTTTTCCCCCACCACCTGCACCACATCCCCGGCCTCCGGTTCCCCAATCACCCGCGCAATCCCCCCCGAAAACAGCCACGGATGCCGCTGCACCACCGGCTTCTCCCGCCCCTTTTTAAGAATCAGTTGTTTCATAGGCCTTTTAATGGCATAAATAAACTTGTACCTGGGGATCGGAGGTTGTGAAAGTTCACAATCTCCAATCCCCAGTCTCCAATAAACTTTCGCCCGATGTTAGCGAGGAATGTCCCATGCGTCCAATCCAAATGTCAAAATCTGAATGTCTATAGTAAAAAGACCCTGCCAGGCAGGGTCTTTTTGTAATCAAGGCTTGAAAAATGTGGCAACTAACACCACATCAAACAAGTTATCAATGATTTAACACCACATGCAGCCCGTCTACATCCCCGGAGAACCCGTGGGCAGACGCATCAAAGAACAAGCCAGGGCCATAGCTACCGGCCGTATTGTTGCCAAACGACGTAACGTGCATCATAAACACATCCTGACGTTCAGCCCCAACGGCCGAAAAACTACCATTCAGCGAGAAGTAAGCCTCACTACCATCCAGCCACAAAGCATCCACATCACCCGTATACCCTGTGTCCGAATTATCAACCCACATCTCCCACATCTGCGTACCCACGTTAAACCGCATCGCATCCTCATCCCGCACCTCCAGGCTACTTCCATTCACCTTTGCCGTGCCAGTCGTGGAAACAATGAAGTTCCCGCTCGCATCTACATAAAGCCCATCAATATCTTCATCACTGCTGGTCAGATCATGCGCCGAACCGTCAAACACCAGGGTAAAGAGACCCGTACTGCTGTCAAAGAAAACAATGTCGCTGTCATCTACCCGGCCGGCATTCGGCAGCGTAACCTCTCCATCAAAGCTCATGTAAATGCTGCCGTCGCTGGTAATGTGGAAGGCGTTGATGTCGCGGGTAAAGCCCTGCAATGAACCATCAAAGAAGAGCGACCAACTGTCACTATCTACATAGTAGGCCAGAATGTCCTCATCCTCATACCGAACGCCACCAACTGTACCACTGCCGGTTGCACTAACGTAAATCACATTTCCGGTTTGGCTACCACCACCATTAATGACAGTTGTCTGCGAAGCCAAATCATTACCACTGTTGCCATCAGCCGTGTCGCTGCTAACAGTCGCACTGTTATTGGCAGTGCCACCGGCCACAGCCTGCGTTTCCAGCAAAATGGTCACAACGGCCGCATTGTTCATCGTTCCCAACGAGCAGGTCACTTCCGTCTGCCCCGTGCCAAAGTTAAAGCTGTCGCTGCACACACCCGTGTCACTGCTATAGCTTTGCAACACGAGTTGGCTATCAAGCACAATCGCCACTTGGGCATTTTGTGCCACATCTGGCCCGTTGTTGTCCACCATAACCGTATAGTTCACGGTGTCACCAACAGTCACGGGGTCACTATCGTCAAACATCGTCACACTGACATCAGCTTCATCGGCCGGCGGCGGCGGGGTAACAGCCAGCAAGGGCTGATCTGTGCCAATGGTAAACCCATTCACCCGGCGCGTGAAGCCAACTGTAGAGCCGTCAAAGTAGATGGGGCCATAACCTCCGGCCGTATTGTTGCCCAATGACGTTGGCGAGAAACGGAAAATGTCCTCATCCTTGCCTGACAACCCGGCCACGCTGAAGTCGCCCGTCGTCGTCAGATAAAGGTCGCCCGTGGCAGCATCCAGCCAGGCGCCATTCACATCCTCGCTGCTCATATCCACATCGCTACCATCATAAAGCATCTCAAACTGACCTGCCGTCAGCAGCCCCAGACTCGTGGCATTAAAGACAAACAAATCCTCATCACTGCCACTAGCCCCTGGCACACTCCACGAACCAGCCGTAGAAAGCACCAGCCGCCCATCGGCCGTCACCGATACCGCATCTATATCTTCACCACTAGCGCTCAGCCCCACATCAGAACCATCAAACACCAGGGCAAACGTCCCCGTTGTGTTGTTACCCAGGCTGGCCGGGAAGAACTGCACCACATCATTGCGCGTCACCCCACCCACGCCCGGCACCGTAATCGGGTTTTTGAACACCATCAGGATTGAGCCATCGCTGAGAATGGTAAAGCCATAAATGTCGTCTGTAATGTTGACATCAGAGCCATCAAAGACCATCGCCCAACTGTCGCTGGCCTGGTCATAGGCAATAATGTCTTCATCCTTAAAGGCCAGGCCGTCAATGGTGCCATCATCTTCGCTGGTCAGGTAAAGCATCCCGAAGATGGTCGTTTGTACCGAGGAACTATTGTTGTCGCTGTTGTAATCAGCCCCGTTGTTGCCATCATCGCCAATGGACGCATTGTTGGTGAAGGTGTCGCCGAGGTTGAAGGTTCCTGTCACGTCCAGGGCAAAGAGAACGCTACCGGTGCCAAGCCCTGGCACAGACCCCACCGTGAAGGTGCAACTTGCCGCCGCACAAACCCAGCCGGAGGTGCTTTCGCTGGCATTAAACGTGGTGCCGGCCGGAATAGATTCTGTGATCTCAACGCCAGTTGCCGTAACGGTGGTCAGGTTGGCATAGGCCAGGGTATAGACAACCGTCTCGCCCGCTTCAACAAAGCCATTCCCGGTCTTTTCCAGGCTCAAATCTGGCACAGCAATGCAAGGGCCATCCAGGTTAGAGCTGGTTAGCCAGGGGGCAAAGGTGATGTTGGTATCTACGCTGTCGCCGCTGCCCGCGCCCTGACCAGAGGGACCGCTGGCCGCACCCCACCAGTTGCAGGTCATGTCGTTGCTGCTGTTGCTGCCGGAAGTGCGCGCCCCATCGTCGTTACTGCTAATTGCATTGCGGTTGGCAACCACAACGCTGGTATCGCTGCCATCGAAGCCAACAAAAATGCCGGTACTGTTATTGGTAAGGGTGTTGTGGGTAATGGTGGCTTCGGTGCCGCCGCCAAAGAGGGTGCTAACGAGAATCGCGGCCGAGGTTGAGCCATCTACACTGGCAACACCCTGGTTGCCCGATGCCTGGTTGTTGGTTACCTCCACCACTGCCCCGGCACTAATGTCGAGCATGTAGTCGAGGAAGTCGCCGCTCCCTTTGCCGGTGTAGCTGTTGCTGTCAAAAACAGAGTCGCTCACGCCGGTGCCGAAGTAGAGGACACCTACGCGGCCGATTTCGCTAAAGGTGCTGTTGCTAATGTCTACGGGACCATCACCAAAGGCAGCAACGGCCGTTCCTGCATAATGCGGCCCACTCTCATTAAACTTAATCTCCGTAAACGTCACCTGGTCAATCGTCCCCGACCCCTTGTGCCGAATCGCCTGCCACACAAGCTGCCCACTGCCATCCAGCGTCAGATCGCTCAGGTGAAATTCCACACCCGCATCAACCAAGAACCAGCCGCGAGCATCCCCACTGCTGCCCGTGTCAAACGACAGTCCCAGCGTTGTGGCCGCTTCCGACACACCCGTCACCGTCACATCACGGGTAATTGTCACCTGGGACGGCGAATCAAACGTACCAGAGCCAATATTGACCGTGCCACCCGTAACAACGGCATCAATCCCGCGCTGAATATTGGCGGCCGTGGTCGTTGGTGCGGCAAAGCTGTTGGTCGTCACATAGACATGATTTGCCACCCACGTCACCAAACCCAGCGGCGCACCCACGTCAATCACATGCACAACCCGGTCTTCAATGGCAAAATTGTTGGCTGCCCCGGTGAAGGTTGCGTCTGTCGCATCGGCATCCCCGGTGCTAAGGTGCAGAATATCGGCCGTGGCGTTGCCACCAAAGGTGGTGTTGCCCAGGTCAAGATCACCCGTCACTGTATCGGTATACAGGTTCATGGCAAGCTTGCCACTCACCGGTGCCACATCCAGCACCACATCGTTAAAGCTAATGCCGCTCACGTCGCTGAAGTAGCTGATGATTAACCCGGCACCCACCCAGGTCGCTGGGTGTTGGTATTCACCGCCGATGGTCACGTTGTCTAACACCACCGTGCCGGCCGGATTAACCCCAGCATCCCCACGAAGCTGGAACCCGACGTGCGCCCCATCCCCTGTGATGTCCACGTTGGTAAACGACGCATCCCCGTTAAACTGGAACAGGCTCACATCGCCCGATCCCAGCAGCAGCCCGCCGTTGCCCTCAAATGTTGTGTCGCTCACGTGGATGTTGGTGACATTGGGCGAACCCGATGGCCCGGTTGTCAAGCCGTTGACACCGTTGTCATTGATGGTACAGTTGCTCATCGCCAACCCATCAAAGCTGCTGACAGAGCTAGGAATGCGGAAGCCAATGCCATCATTGTTGGACAAGTTACAGCCGTTGACGATGATGTCGCCCACGGTGCCGGTGTGGTTAATGGCAATGCCGTTGCCGGTGTTATTAACGGCCGTTACATTCAAAAAGCTCACATGCTCAATCGTCGCATCCCCTTCCTGAATCAAATAGCCGCTGCCCGTATTGCCCCCACCGCTGGCCCCCGTCACCGTCATATTGCTAATCACCACACGGTTAGCCGCAGACGTACCACCTGTGGTAATCGTCACCCCCGGCGAAGAAGGCGTGATGATCGTGTCAACAGCCGGGTTCGTGCCATTGCCCGCCCCATTCAGCGTCAACACCTTGTCCACCACCACATTTTCCGCATACGTACCGGGGTCAATCTCAATTGTATGGCCGTCCAGCGTGTCACTGTCATCAATCGCCGACTGAATAGAGCAGAAAATCTCCCCCGTGTCGGTATTGGTCACACCCGCACTGCCAGCCGCCGCCCCCACATTGCGCTGATCCACCCCGTTGCCGCTAAAGGTGTTGCCACTGGCAGACACACAGGCAACCGGCGAATTGCCGCGCCCAAAGTAATCATCAGCCAAGTCAGACTGGTCGCCATCGGTGCTGGTGTTGGCAACATAGGGCAAATGCCCCGCCTGAATCTGCACACCCACATCGTTGTTGTTCAGGGTGTTGCCCGTCACAGACATATTGGTGCCTTCCACCACAATGCCAAAACCCGTGCTGTCCGAGCTGGGGTTGCTTTGCACATACCCCTCCACCGTGTTATTGCGAACCACAACGCCGGTGGGAATATCAGCATACCCTTCGGTGGTCAGAAATGAACGGCGGAAAACGGCAATCCCGGCATGGTCACGGTCATTCATACCGGCCGATGTCGCAAACGAAACAGTATTGTCTTCCACCACAATGCTGCCATCGCCGCTGGTGGCGCCGGTGCCGTTGGGCAGTTTGATTTCGATCCCAAAACGGCCGTTATTCTCCACCACATTATGGGCAATCACATTCGGCCCCGCCCCCGATGTCAAACCAATCGCCGCCATACCGCTGTCGCCATTGCCAACAACCGTATTGTGGCTCATCGTCACGCCCGAAGCCGTCCCATCCTGTAGCTCAATCCCACAGCAGTTGTTCCCGCGCACATCGTTGTTGGTAATCGTAATGTTGGTCTTGAACCCGTTCCAAATCACAATCCCCCGCGACGTGTTGTTGTGCGCTTCCACGTTGTCAATCAACACCGTGTCTACCGGCCCATTCATATGCAGCCCGGCTCGGCCACCCGTGTTGTTATACAAATGCAGATTTTGCGCCACAAAGTTGTCGTTGCCCACGGCGGCGTAAATACCGGCCGTTTCTCCGCTCATCGTGTAATTCTGCACCCGCAAATCCTCAATGACCACATCCTCCACATGGCTGTTAATGTGAATACCAGAGGCATTGCCCAGGTTCGTCCCATCAAGAATCGTGTGCTGCGCCGCATCCGTGCCGGCCCCAGCCCCACGCAGCGTCAACGCCTTGTCCACCACCACGTTTTCTTCATACACACCAGGGTCAATCTCCAGCACATCCCCAGCCGTGGCATGATCCACACCACTTTGAATGGTCACATGATCCGTACCCTGGGTAATATTGTGGACAGGGAGCAATGGCTCAAAATCATAGGTCGTGTCATCCCCGCTCACACCAATCGTAAAGTTATCCACATTCCCCTGATACCCCGTCCAGCCGCTCCCGGCCTTGAACAAAACGGCTCCCAGCGTGCTGTGGATGCCCGCATCGGGAAAATTACTCAAAACGGTCGCCATGTCACAGGGGGAACTGTGGGGGCAAACCCCGTTGCCGGGTGCACCCGATGCCCACCAGCGAGCGCCGCTGTCCAGCGCATCCCATGATTCCCAAACCCCGGTTGTCGGGTTGGTACCAGTTTGGTACGGCTCATAAACCAGTCGCCCTTGCCACCCGGTGTTGCCGTCAGTCAGATCATAGTCAATATTGAGTTGCAGGGCGGGAGCAAGCTCTGCTCCTCCGCTGGTACGGTAGGTATCATAGGTGAGGGTGGTTAGCTCGTCGAGGCGGGTGCCGGTGTACAAGGCAGCACCAATCATCACACCATCAGCAGCATTGGTCGCAGTCAGCTCCGCGCTGCCGCTGCCGGCCGGAGGCGTATCTGGCCCCTCCACAAACTGGCCGCTGCCAGCTCCGGTCTCGGTCAAAAACCCCCAATCACTGTTGTTGGGATCAACAGTCACACTGCCTGCGGCAAACACTCGTGATGAGTTGCCCAGGACAAGAACACAAAGCAGAACCAGACTACTGGTTAGCCAACGTTTGGCACGATATTGAGAAAACATATCCTCTCCAAGGATTAACGGCCGGCTTGGATGTAAGCGAATAAAACGGCCGTTACCAGGCGCTACCTGACACAAAACAATTACGTAACGGGAACAAAACGAACCCTGTTTACGAACAACAGGCCAACGCAAACAAAATCATACAGTTATAACAAAGGTTATCGTGGCTCTCCCTTCCCGCTTTCCCTCAAGCACACACATCCAATCGTCGCCCGAACAGCCCACTTTCTCAATAGGAAAAAAGTACTGGCAGCCTGTCGGAAAAGAAAATGGATGCGCGGATAACACAGATTAGAGCGGATTTTCGCGGATCAAAAGAAAAAATCCGCATTTATCCCTATAAATCCGTGTCATCCGCGCATCTATCAGACTTCTCCGACAAGCTCCTAGCGGAACTCCGACCCAGGTTGTATTGACATGAAAAGGCATTCCGTTTTTCTACCCGCTTGTTTTATAAACGCCTAAGACCGTGGTTACGATCTGCTGTCTGTGCGGATTCTAAACCGGGAATTGCTGTTATGTACCTGTTTTTGTTGCCCCAACATCAAAAAACGCTACCATTACGTGACTGGCGCAAACGTGCCAAATATATTTGTCGTTTCCACAATCGGACACCGTTTTGGAGGTTATCATGGCTCGCAACCACCCTGTATCCCTGCTTTCCCAACGATTTATCATGCTGGTGGCGCTTTTGTTGCTGCTGGCGGGACAAACGGCCGTTTCCACCCACGCCACCACAACAGCCACCTCCCCCAACATCGTCATCAGCCAAATCTACGGCGGCGGCGGCAACGCCGGGGCCACCTACACCCACGACTTCATCGAACTATTCAACCTCGGCAGCAGTGACGTAGACATCACCGGCTGGTCCGTCCAGTACACCTCCGCCAGCGGCACCGCCTGGCAAACCACCCCCTTGGCCGGAACCATCGCCCCCGGCCAATATTACCTCGTTCAGGAAGCCCAGGGCGCGGGCGGCACCACCCCCCTCCCCACCCCCGATGCCAGCGGCAGCCTCAACCTCAGTGCCACCAGCGGCAAAATCTCCCTCGTCAGCAACGCCACCCCCCTCACTGGCAGTTGCCCTCTCGCCGACGCAGTTGACTTTGTTGGCTACGGCAGCCCCAACTGCGCCGAAGGCTCTGCCGCCCCCACCCTCAGCAACACCCTCGCCGCCCAGCGCGGCAGCGACGGCTGCAATGAAACCGACAGCAACGCTGCCGACTTTGCCAGCGGCGCACCCAACCCGCGCAACAGCAGCTCCCCCACCAACGTCTGCACCCCGCCCAGCGACGATGCCCCCACCGTCACCGCCACCACCCCCGGCAACGGCGACACCAACATCACCGTCAGCAGCAACATCACCATCACCTTTAGTGAAGCCGTCACCGTCGGCAGCAGTTGGTTCAACATCACCTGCAGCAGCAGCGGCAGCCATACCGCCGCTTCCTCCGGCGGCCCCACCAGCTACACCCTCAACCCCGGCAGCAACTTTGACCCTGGCGAAAGCTGCACTGTTACCGTCATCGCCAGCGAAATCAGCGACAACGACACCACCGACCCGCCCGACACCATGCCGGCCGATTACATGTTTAGCTTCACAACGGCCGTTTCCAACACCTGGATCATCAACGAAATCCACGCCGACCCCGACGCCAATGAAGGCGATGCCAATAACGATGGCACCGCTCACCCAGGGCAAGATGAATTTGTTGAAATCGTCAACAACAGCGGCAGCAGTGCCGACATTTCCGGCTGGACCGTCTCCGATGCCGTGGGCATAAAACACACCTTCCCCAGCGGCACAATCATTGCCGATCAGTGCGCCGTGCTGCTCTTTAGCGGCGGCACGCCCACGGGCAGCTTTGGCGGGGCGGTGGTACAAACGGCCGTTTCCCCCCTCGCCCTCAACAACGGCCCCGAAACCGTCACCCTCCACGATGGCAGCGCCATCCGCGCCACCGTCAGCTACGGCAGCGAAGGAGCCGACAACCAATCCCTCACCCGCGACCCCGACCTCAGCGGCGCGTTTGTCAAACACAGCCTCGCCAGCGGCTCCGGCGGCACCCTGTTCTCACCCGGCACCCGGCTCGACGGAACCCCCTTCTCCGGCTGCTCCGCCCCCGCCGACAATGCCCCCACCGTCACCGCTACCACCCCCACCGACGGTGCCACCAACGTCGCCGTCAACGCCAACCTCACCATCACCTTTAGCGAAAGCGTAGACGTCACCGGCAGTTGGGCAGCGGTCAGTTGCAGCAGCAGCGGCAGCCACACCGTTGCCACCAGCGGCAGCGGCAGCAGCCGCACCCTCAACCCGTCGCCCGATTTTGCCCCCGGCGAAAGCTGCACCGTCACCATTGACAAGGATCTGGTCAGCGACAGCGACAGCGACGACCCGCCGGACACGATGACGGCTGATTATGTGTTTGACTTCACAACGGCCGTTTCCACCCCCACCCACATCCTCCTCAACGAGGTGGACAGCGACACCCCCGGTAGCGACACCGCCGAATTTATTGAGCTGTACGACGGCGGCAGCGGCAATACAAACCTCACCGGGTTGGTCGTTGTGCTATTCAACGGCAGCACCGACACCAGCTACAACGCCTTCGACCTCGATGGCTACAGCACCAACGGCAGCGGCTACTTTGTGCTGGGCAATACGGCCGTTTCCGGCGCAGACCTGGTTATCAGCAACGGCGCCCTGCAAAACGGCCCCGACGCCATTGCCCTCTACGCAGGCAATGCGGCTGATTTTGCCAACGGAACGGCCGTTACCACCACCAACCTCCTCGATGCCATCGTCTACGGTTCCACAACCGACCCCGAACTGCTGACCTTGCTCAACAGCGGCCAGCCGCAGGTGAACGAAAACGGCAACGGCAACGCCGCCAATGACTCCAGCCAACGCTGCCCCAACGGCTCCGGCGGCCAGCGCAACACCGCCAGCTACGGCCTCGGCACCCCCACCCCCAAAGCCGCCAACGTCTGCACCGTCGCCGACGATGCCCCCACCGTCACCGCCACCACCCCCGCCGATGGGGCCAGCGATGTCGCCGTCAGCAGCAATCTCGCCATCACCTTTAGCGAAAGCGTGACCGTCAGCGGCAGTTGGTTCACCATTCGCTGCGCCAGCAGTGGCAGCCACAGTGCCAGCGTCAGCGGTAGCGGCAGCAGCCGCACCCTCAACCCGTCGCCCGACTTTGCCGAGGGAGAAAGCTGCACCGTCACCATTGTTGCCAGCGGGGTCAGCGACAGCGACAGCAACGACCCGCCGGACACGATGACCGCCGACCATAGCTGGAGCTTTACCACCGCCATTCAACCCGCCACCAACGTTTTCATCAACGAGGTGGACAGCGACACCCCCGGCACCGATACCGCCGAATTTATTGAGTTGTACGACGGCGGCAGCGGCAATACGAACCTCACCGGGCTGGTTGTGGTGCTGTTCAACGGCAGCACCGACACCAGTTACAACGCCTTTGACCTCGATGGCTACAGCACCAACGGCAGTGGCTACTTTGTGTTGGGCAATACGGCCGTTTCTGGCACAGACCTGGTTATCAGCAACGGCGCCCTGCAAAACGGCCCCGACGCCATTGCCCTCTACGCAGGCAATGCGGCTGATTTTGCCAACGGAACGGCCGTTACCACCACCAACCTCCTCGATGCCATCGTCTACGGCAGTACCCCCGACCCTGAACTGCTGGCACTGCTCAACAGCGGCCAGCCGCAGGTGAACGAAAACGGCAACGGCAACGCTGCCAACGACTCCAGCCAACGCTGCCCCAACGGCTCCGGCGGGCAGCGCAACACAGACAGCTACGGCCAGGGCAACCCCACCCCCAAAGCCGCCAACGTCTGCACCGTCGCCGACGATGCCCCCACCGTCACCGCCACCACCCCCGCCGATGGCGCCAGCGATGTCGCCATCAACAGC
>WBZL01000221.1_pt2 | contig 53538 bp, 41 predicted proteins | sample 5204291 | NCBI WGS metagenome assembly WBZL01 (sample SAMN12344345, study PRJNA552823) | activated sludge metagenome | biome: Activated sludge suspended growth; feature: Nitrification reactor; material: Wastewater; isolation source: activated sludge from nitrification reactor of wastewater... | reverse complement strand
CCGGACTTGTTGTATTGCCTTGCCCTGATACATATCCGATCTTCTCCCATATGTTGTTTGATTTTCTTTCAACTTCAAAACCGGCATTGTTTGTTTCTGCTAAAGTACTCCATCGTAATGAAACTGAATTATCTGCTACCAATGAAGTTAGTGTGGTCAATTCAATCGGCAATGGATTGTCTATATCAATTCTACAGCCTATTTGGTTCGGAGGATTACAATTGTCAGCAGTCTTGAATTCAATTGACCGATAACAAGAGTCAGGAGGATTTCCTAATCGATTCATTCTAACATGTACCGTAATTGGCTGGCTGGATGAAATTGGTAATGGGGGTACAATTTCTATTTGAACACAATTAGGATCAGGTAACAAACCTGCAGATAGTGTTATAACATCGCCACTTTGTAAGTTGGTATCATTGGCAATAAGGTCAAATTCAACTGTGTCGCTGTGATGCATAAGCGACAATGAACCACCACAATCTAATATCATAGGTTCACCGTTAATTGCAGCATTGGTGATTTCAAGAGTTGGAGCAGTACTCCAAGGGCAGCCTATCTGCCTACCGTTAATTACAAATGGCAGACCTTGAGTATATCCACCTGAAATCAAAGGCTGCCAAACGGGATTTCCAGGAACCTTCTGTTTTGCATTTCCGGTAGCATACACTCCGTTGATTGTAATTGGTGGATAGAACGGGCTGGGGGGATTATTGGCTCTGAAACTGTAGTCTATCCAATAGTGTCCTGGGGAAATTGGAAGCCTTGTTAAAGCCGTATTTCTTGTTATCCTTCTGTTAGTGGAAACGCTGTCTGCATTTCTATATATATATGCAAATCTCGAGTCGACAAGTCTGTTTGAAACACTATCCCCAAAGATTACCTGACTGTTTGAACTGTCAGGCACTCCGTTCCAGATTCTGAAAGACATGAAATTTATGTTCGTGAAGATGCTGGCATCTGTTTGATACGTAAAAGCGTCAATGGAAGTAATGAACCAACCACCTGAGTTGAAAGGTATGGTGAAGTCATCAGTCACTCTGCAATAGGCACTTGCGTTGGCATTATATCCGAACACGTTTAATGGTGCACGGAGAATGCTAAGATTACTACCTTGCAGAGTGCCTGTTGAATTAATCAGAGGTCCATTGTCAAAAAGTACGGCTAGATTATTTTCGTCATGCAGATTCAATGAATCAGACTTGATTAACATTGAATTAAATGAGGAAGTAATACCAGAATTTATATCAGCCGGATCATTAAAGAAACCGAAAGCAAAGAAATTAATCACACACAAAAGTAAACAGAATGGAAGAGTTAGAACTCGGATTCTTTTTGATTTGTGTTTGTCAACAATTGTTGATTCCGTTTGTTGAAAAATCTTTTTCATGGTTAGAGTCTTTAAGAGTTAAGAAAAGACCATTAAGAAAGTGCTTACGAGCTGTGATAAGGCAAGATTCCCTCCTTGTAGAATTGGAGAAAAAGTTGAGATTAGTTAGAATGGTTCTATTGCAACTTCCAAAAAATATGCTTACCCAAGAATTGATAAAATGCAGAAATCTATGCTGCATATAGTAATATGAATCACAGATTCAAAGAAGTCAAACCAGCTCATACCGTGTAGTTTATGAGCCTCCGAAACACTTCATATTCACTGGAAGATTCTACGCGAAATTAGAATAATCTACTCAAGCATTTCAATTTAACTTTTAAAGGTAACTATCCATCCCGGTCTATTGATCTATTGCGCCAGCACCAGCGCGAGGCGGGGTTTGAGAAATTTTGTCCAAGGCATGGACAGAAAGAGGTACTCAAAAATAAGGATGGTTCAAGTAAATTTTCAAATCTGCCGATCCCTCTTGGAAATTGAGATTCGAATCGGCGTTTAGACCTTGAATTATGCTACTTCATAACCACTGCCATCAACCATTCTGTACCAAAAAAACATCATGCATCTTTCTGATCTGCCCCATCATTTCTTGTTCAGCGAACCTAATATCATCAAAAGTAATGTCAATGTTTCTTACAGCTATTTTCAGATATTCATGAATCATCCCGGAAGGAACTTCAAAAAAAACCGGATCACTTGTAGCCCTTTCGATTCCAACTTCAGGATAGATCATAAGTACATTCTTGCAGTTCCTGCTTATAGCATAACCTATCATCTGATAAATATCGTTTTGACTTACACCGGCTTTTGGGTCATTTGGAGAGTCTCGCTTTTTATATTTCGTATCGATAATGAGTCTGTCCTTAATGTACATGTCATTCCTGATCTGAAACACTTTCTTTCCTTCTCTTCTCGCAAGGTAGTCGCTGCTCTGTGAAACGATATTCAACTCAGGAAATTTTTCGCTGATGAATCCAAAAATGAAATCTTCAAATATGTATTCCATCGGCAAGAGAAAACAAAAATTTTTGCTTTGCTCGTTTTGCATATCAATTACTAGGTTAGACATGAACATTCTGCACAACTCAAGTATGTGACCGTGCTCGCCATACAATGAATTCAGTTTCACCTTGCTGCAGTCTGATGCTGTGCAGAATACATCAGATACATCATCCAAAAGAAAAAGAATTTCGTTGAGCTTCTCTCTGGAAAAGCTGTTCTTGCATACTGCCATCAGCCGTCTGGCTGTGTATTTGACTATCCTGTTGAATAAATTGTCATAAGCAAACGGTTCATGTATGCAATGAAAGTTCTGCCATTTACCGGTGGAAAGATTGTGCTTGGCATAATTGTCAAATGATAACCGGCCTCTTAGAAATGCAGTCTCTTCTTCTATAGACTGGTATGACTGATACGGCTGTGTAAACAATACTTCCGCTGTGTGATTGGCAAATACATATATCATTACCTCAAGATAATCATCGAAATGAAGGTCTGAAACCGTTGCAAATGAAAAGGGGAATCTGATCTTCCTGCAATAGCTAAGCCAATAGAGCAAATTCAACTGCCATTTGCCCGAATCTGCCTTCTCAGATTTTGCAAAGATCTTCGGCATGACTTCGATTCTGACATCTTCATATTGTACGGCTCCTACATAATTGTGAGCTGTGATCTTGTTATCATGACTGAAGCTGAAGAATCCCTGCTTCTGTACTTTTTCATTTATAACATTCTCTTCAGTATTCTCTTCTTCAATACTATCAACATACATATTCCTGTTCTCCCAGACATGTGAAAGGTAATCGACAAGATCCGGGATCTTTGCAGAGTAATCATCGAATGCTCTGGTTTCCCACTCCCGAAGAATCATTCTGCTATGATCAGGTGGTTTTCGGATATGCCGGTATCTTTGATGTTAATGCCGGCTTCTTTCAATATTTTCTTAACTGTTTCCGTATTGTTCTGAAAATATTCTATAAGAAGAGGTATGATCTTCTTGTTCAGCACTTTGATCTTGTCACTCTCTGAAACATTCATGAAGAAAGCATGGCCGATGAAGAAGTCCGGGCTCTTCCTCCAATTTCTGATGGCAGTATTCAAAGCTATTAGGACTTCCTTATGAGCAGGTATGAGCTCATATTCAGGATACATGGTTTCAAACTCAAATCGCCTTCTAAGAGCTATGTCAAGCAATGCGATTGATTTATCTGCCGTATTCATTGTCCCGATTATATGAAGATTTGCCGGCACACAGAATTTCTCACCCGAGTATGGCAACTCCACCCATATCTCATTCTCAGCTCCGATCCTCTTGTCATCTTCGATCAAAGTGATCAGCTCACCAAAGACTGCCGAAATATTCGCACGATTGATCTCGTCAATAAGCAGAGCGTAATGTTTGCTCTGATCATTCTTGATCTGCCTAAATTTGTTCTTTCGATTCTCAGATGAATCATTGCAGCATTCCTCAAAGGAGTTGTAACCGGCCAGCTTCAATGCTTCTAGACATGCTCTGTAGAAGATTCCTTTCTTAAGCTCAAACTGCAGGTGGCCGATGGAATCATCTGACTCTTCATCCCTTATTAAGGGTTTGATCCCCTCAATGAAATCTTCATAGCTGTATTTTTGATGGAAGGTTATGAAGTTGTATCTCTTTAATTCTTCAGCTTTGTCAATATTAATTCTTGATGAATCCTTTGCAAGATCGAGCAATGCCGGATCAATAATGTCACGAATCTCCGACTTCCTTTCTTCCATCAACGACCATCTGCTACCTTCATGCTTATGAAACATCTTTTTGCTTGACCTGTATCTCTCCTTAGTATTAGTTGATTCATCATCGGCATATATCTGAAGGTCAGACCATATTCCAATGCTTTCCGGCGATGTGTTTGCAGGATTTGCTTTTGCTTTGGCTAATGGATGTTCAACAATCTCATTCACAAGCATCGGATCTTCAGATACTGAAAGTATAGCTGCTATGACTTTCCAACGAGGATATCTTGCGACAAAGTCCCTCAGAGCTTCTTCTTTTGTTTTGGATTTTAACCCATCAGTAAAAGATTCCTTCTTCAGCCTATTTAGCTCGTATGTCTTCCCTGTTCCCGGCGGACCGTATAGAATAAGATTTAGTGGCAAGCTGTATTCAGATTGTGTGTTGTTCTCTTCGACTGTTTTATCCTTCATATCACTTGTTATAAATTTCACATTAAAATATGGTTTGAAAATCAGTTCATTCGCTTTCTCAATCTCGTTATCCTTGATTTTGATGCAAGTACTGTTAAAACTTGGAGTCCACCATTTTGAATCCTCTTTGTACTTATGATCTGATATTGCAGTGGCTATTGTTTCAAACCTTCTTTTAAGGAATTTACCTCTGGATCTATCCTTATCGTCTGCAATGTCAATCGGTTCAGCTACACCAGTGATCTTTCCAATCAGTTTCATGCTGCCGGATCTATTTCCACAGGTTAAGTAAAAGTAATCCCCAATATTCATCATCTGAAATGTTTCCCCTTGAGTAAGAGAACTTCCAGCCATCGCATTAGTTTCACTGCTGACTACAACAAATTGTTGTCTGATAAGGTCGTCAATCTGATTCTTGAAGTCACTCATAGAGATCTTGTAAATAGAGCTATCATACAAGTTAACGATTTGCTCTTCCCCTCCTTGCTCTTTCTCAAGCATTGTATAAAGAATATCCTGCGCAAGAAGTTTTCTGTTCGGATCTTTGAAATCACCTCCCGGAACAGCGTTGTCAATCAGTTGCAGCAGCTCTTCATCTTCAATCAGATATTCGTCAATGAACATATTCAACAATCTCAGATAATGAACATACTTCAAATTCTTCTTTTCGAAAGGTTCGTTCATGAGCCGGCAAAACTCTTTGTAAAAACTTGACTTATAAAAAGCATAATTGTCTGGGTCATGATATGTGAGGAATGTTGCAACAGTTCTTTCATCGTGATGCGAAGATTCACCTGTGTAATTCTCAAGAGATCTGTATATCAAGTCAACAGATTCGATAAAGGCGACAATTCTTTTGCCAATGTCTACCGATTCATCGAACAGCCTTTTGAAGCATTCTCTGTACTCCTCAGGTTTTTGTCCAGCTATGTGCTTGATTACAGCAGGAGCCATTTGATAAATAAGATTGGAGTAGTTTATGCTTCTGATTTCTTCTGCAAAATCAGAAGCATTTACATCAGGTCTTCCCTTGTACTTGCCAAGCAGTTCCCATTTGTAAATTTCATTCTTCAAACCATTTGCTTTAATCTTATGCTTGTATTCTTCAATGAGACTCTCAATACTCTTTGAAAATCCCTTTTGCAAAATTTGAAATCCGAACTGCTGTAGGAATTTATTGGTTTCTTCCCCGCCTGGCTTATTCCAATCAGCTTTCACATCCAGCTTCTTGACAGCGTGCCGCATCACTTCTTTGGGAGGATACTTCTTCCCGTTGATCAAAACATCATATTTCGTTGACGGGATCAATTCAATATTCTCCCGCTCGATCTTTTCAATCGCCGTGAGAATGTGATCTTTTGTGATATCTTGAGGTTCAAATGGCTTGTTCATTTACTTGATTAGTTCGTTAGTTATGATTTGTTAATGGTCTTTTATATCCAATTGTTATTCTATTTAGAAGAAGTGAAGCTAACAAGGTTGCACAAAGAGCAAAGATATTCATCCTATCTTCAACCAGTACCTTCCCTTTATGTAATAGTTATAGAAACTCCCGAATGAATCGGCTTCTTTAAATCCGTACCACAATTCAATGGGTACATCCTGATGAATGTATATCCTCGAACCGGTTTCAATAAAGAAGAAGCCATAGCTTCCATCGCAACTTAAATACCCGGCATGACTTATCCATGAACTTCTGGATGTATTTGCATGGTCAACATAATTGTACTCGGCATTAAAAATGATTTCTTGCGCTTCATTATATGAAGTGAAATATTCGGGAATGTCATTGCAGTCCATTCCTGCCTTTTCTGATCCGGATGATCCGAATGCTATAAGCAATATGACGATTGAAAAAGTGGTTCTGTAAATCATAAGATTGAATAATTTACAATTCATCATGCTTGAGTTTATTTAAAAATCAATATTCTTCGTCATCAGGAATGCCATTAAAATTGTAATCTCCAATTCCAATTCGATCTTGAAAATAATCATCCGGCAAGCCGTCTCCATCTGCATCGCTATTCCTCATAAATTCATCATTCATCCTCTGGACTTCCGCCTGACGTCTCATGTAGCTCTTTATTATCCTATCTTTTTCATTTTGCAGTTCTGCGACTATACTTAACACACTGTCATTTCTTATTGAGAGTTTTCTCAACTCAGATTGGTTCTTGGCCATGTCCTCATTTATCAGCGCAACCTTCTCTTCTTGCTCAAGTATAACCTGCATCTTTTCATTTATTTTTAAATAACCAAAACCGGTGATGGCAGATACAATAATTACTATAAGTAGGTTGGAATTGATTTTCATAATATTCTCACCTGTATTTTATATAATTCTTCGTGTAAGTTCTGTTTCCTCTTGTAGTGGAGTAAGATCTGATAGTATAGCCGGTGATTGTTTTCAGTTTGGATTCATCAAATTGTTTCTTGGTTTGTTCAAGATTCTTTGTCTCTTCCGGAATCTTTTTAAGATTCGTTTCGATTTGAAAATTCAATCTTATCATCATAATTGAATCCCTTTCTATTTGCACAATTATAGAGTCCTTTCTGGCAATCAATGAATCCAGTTTGTCATTGACCTTCTTGTTCTGATAGTATAGGAATCCAAGAGAGATTAATGTCATCAGAATTATCAATGAAATGCTCGGCTTTCTTAATGTGATCTTCATAAAACCAGTTTAGAAAGATACTTTTACTTGGTTCCTTTTTTCCCGGTATATGGATTGATGTTACCTTTTGTCGAAAAATTGTCTGACTTGGTTTTGTTGGGTTTTGTCCGGTAATGTCCTTCAACATGTGTTCCGTTTTTCTTGTAATAACCCTTTACGTAAACGTGTTCTGAATTTGTGATTCCATAACTTGGCTGACTGCTTGAACCGTTATAGCTTGAACCGGACCTTTTGTAGCTGTTACTGTATGACTTTGTTGATGTCTTTGTTTTTAAGTTATTGTAATAGTTGTCGTTACTAAAGATCAGTCTCCTTGAGGTCTTATATCTATAATTTTTGTCATTAACTGTTTTCTTATAGGAGTTGGTCTTTCTATAAGTAGCTTGTTTGCTCTTGTAAGTGTGGCTAGGAGAATTTCTATTGGATTTTCTTACGGAAGATTTATCTGTATTGGATTGATGTAATGAATTCTTTTCCGGAACAGAACCAACCAATTCACTGATCTTGACTGTCTTGAATTCGTTACTTAGTACTTCCTTTCTCTCTTGAGCATGAACTATTTGCTCACTTACATTACTTATCTTGCTTTCAAATTCATTGCTCGTTTCCTGAGCATACCGGGCTATTGAAAATGCACATATCAGAATGAAAAATACAACCCCCGCAGATTTAAAAACTCTTCCTTTCATAGCAGGTGTATTTAAGTTGAGTAGCTAAATATATTTAATCAAACTTAAAGAAAATATTGACCGTAGACAATTCACAATTTTCCTACTTTTCTGATTATTTCTCACTGCTGTCCAAAACATTTTCGAAGTGACGAAAATATTACTAAAACAGTCCAATAATAAAATCCTCTTCGAATATCGAAGAAACAACCCGCCTCATCCTAATGCCGTTAAAAAATTGTGAGCTTTGGCGTAAGCGTGAATTTCCTGTTTGACGAACACGACAGTGCTCTTCTGTCGTGTGAGGAGTTGAAATTCACGTAGCCAAAGCGAGCAATTTTAGGCAATTAGGATGCAGCGGGCGACTTTTCTTTGCCAAGCTTTCTTTTGGTCGTTCAAAAGAAAGCGGAATATCTTCTTGCATCATATCTTGTTAAACATTTCACCTAAAGAATTACAAACTTTCTGGACAGATATGATTGATTCTATTCTTCTCTCAAAAAGTTTCCACTTAACTATCACGAGTTCTTCTTAGTAATTTGCGATTCTAAAATCAAATCGAACATGCTGCAAATATTGAGATTTAAAGTAATTCAATTTATTGCGAATTTTGCATTACACTAATAGATTAGAAAGATTTATCCGAATTCACTTTAACAGGGAAGAAAAAACAAAAAACAATATCACCATGAAAATCACAGCAGAACAATACGAAAGCGCGATCAGAAATGCTTTGAAGCCAAAGCACATTGAAGTTCTCAAGATGCTTCATTCATTCCCGAGATCCACAGCAACAGCAAAGCAGCTTGCCGAAGTCATGAATCCCAATAATCCGCATGAGATTGTGGCAAGCGGTGCTATCGGGAGAATCGGAAGAGCAATTGCCGACTATCTCAAATTCACGCCGGAACTGTATTTCAACGGCTACAAAGATGTACCGGCATTTTTCTATGTGGTTGGTCCTTACACAAACAAAGGATGGAAGATGCACTCGAATCTGAAGAAAGCTTTGGAGAATGTATATTATCCCAAAACAACGAAGCAGCAGAATTGAACAGTGCATGAAGATACACTCTTAAGTAGTTCTTAGCAGGAACAACTTAGCTCATTCGTACATTTGCCAAAGTGAATTTGTGTTAATTCAATTTGGGTATCAATTCAAAGAATTTCATTAACTTTATGAAATATGAATCCCCAGACAATGACCGACAAACCCCAGATCATCCGTTTTGACAGAGACACAACTTTCAGGCTTGCATGCAGAGAGACTGACATTCTGCTTTGTCTCAGGACAGACATGTTTTCATCCAAAGTCAAAATTGTTGATTTTTGGCATATGCAACCCGGGAACCATGTCACAATCACAAACAGGTTTGATGATCTGCCGGTTTGGTTCACATTGTGTGCATATGAAGTTTACAATACATTTGCTTACCGTTTGCTGGAATGGAAGAAAGCCGGAAATACAATCCCTATGGATCCGACATCAGGTCCCAACATCTGGCGGGTGCTTGCAGGCGACAGGATCGTATGGATAGGTGATGACAGGCCGGAATACACTGGTGTTGACGGAATACTCCGGATCTTTGACTTTCGCGAATGCGCACTTGCCGCAGGAGAAACCGGCAACAACTCAATTGAGAGTATTCTGTCATTTGGAACCCCGCCGGAAAATTTAGGTGAGAAAAGAACGGAACAATTTCGCTCAGCTCTAATTTATGTTGCAGGAATGGGAATCCCGAGGTCTGTCTCAATGGATGGCTGGGGGCTTGGGTGATTTTCATTGTGGCTACGAATGCAATAATGAATATAACAGCAACAGAGATTCTTCAGTAAGACATTTTGACTGTTGTTGATATTCGCCTTGCTCAGGAACATCAACAAATTCGAAAACACAAAGAGAATATGATTATTGATACAACATTCAATTTTTACTCAGATGCAAATGGCGGAGATCCGGACAGCAAAAGTCCCACGCTTCGTTCATATCACAAATTATTGTGGAGCAAATCATTGCCAAACGGAGAACACTTTCAACTGTCAGACAACAAGAGCGGAACCTACTTATATCACAAATCACAGTTGGGAGAATTCTTCTTAGGAAGTGATGCTATTACGCACTCATATAGGAATCACAAACGCAAGGCCTGGCTGATACAACAAATTCAAAAAGAAGTGGAAGAGTTGTTTGAAACAGGTTCAACTGTTGGATCCTACACTCTCTTTCCAAGCAATCGTATTGACGGAAAGCATACAATAAATCAAGCTCGAGGAGTAAACAGGTTAATAGACGACAGGTTTGACCTGACTCTTGAATGCATCCGACTTTTTTACTCAGGACAAGAAAGCCCGCTTTATGATACATTCTTAAGATATAATGACTTTTTCGACTTGTTTGAAAACTTCAGGGGTTACATCAACTTCTTCCTGCTCAACGATATCGTTGATGAGAATTTTGAGATCAAGTTCTACTTGCCGTTTGACAATTTCAAAACATGTCCGGCATTTGAGAGCATTGACCAATACCTAGTCTACAAGAAAGGAGTAATGGATTTCATAAGAGCGCGGAACAGGCGAATTGATAATTATGCAAACCATCATTCATAATAAAGAATCTCAGCCGGCAACAGATTTTTGGAGTTATGGGGAGTTAAGTTTTGAATTGAAAAAGTAATGCCTGTTAAAATGTTTTTGCTTTGTTGACATTGATACAAGATATGGGAATCATAAGGCACTTGATAATCCGGTAGCTTCGAAATGACGAATTGTCTGTTTGTGACATTCACTCAGGTACACTTTCAAGGTTGAAAATTGCAAATGGTATTCTGGAAACTCCGCTATTATTCAACAAAGTAAACTGATTGACTTATTTCGTCCCTGCTGAGTCTCCCGTTCAAAGCAAGCTGATAATGTTCGTATCCTTGCAAAAGAAGACTAGTGTGAATGCATGCTGAGATTTTTGAGGTTTGGATTTAAGAAAAAGTTCTTAGAATTGGTTTCTGTTACGGGCTTAAGGAGTGAGAGACCATGGGGTGGGTCTAACACAAAGCAAACATTGCAACAACCTCCCCTCCTCCGGAGGCCAGGGGTGGGTATCCAACACAATGCAAACATTGAACCATCTTCCCCTCCCCAGGAAGGTGCCGGAGTGTGACAGATATCCGGTTTTGTTGGAACATCGACGCGGAGAAACGTTCCCCACTCCCGATAAGCTTCTTGGATTCTCAGCATGGACGAAACAAACAGATGTCATGCTTACTACTTCATATGCATTCTGTTTCCAAATTCCATATTATCATTTACTGTTTGAGCAAAGGAATTCGTAAATGGTTTCGCCAGTAGTATTTGCTACAATTCTATCTATATCTCTATGTCCCCTTAAATCCCAATCGGAGGTAGTACCGTCTGAATAATAACTAGTACGAATCAACATTTCGGAGAGTTCTTCACCACAATAGTAAATATGATAACTCAATATAAAGGAAGTTGTTTTCAAGTAAACTCCATAGTTCTCAAGATAAGGAGTACAGTCCTTTACGCAAACAAATTTCAACCAAACATATATCTTATTCCCGTCGTATGTGATACTTTCTGTATCTACATAATTGATGTAAGAATCCGAAGTTGAGACATAAACCCAGTTTTGGCCGTAAGTCGATTTAGCTATTAAGCAAATACAACTTACGATACAAAGACATAATATTAATTTATACATTACCCTTCTTTTATTAGTTAATGAAGAGACTCATATTAGAGTCTGTAAACGTTTTAAGCCATTCAGAGTCTTGAAATCCACTGATTTACTTCTGAAATACTAAACTGAAATTGTTAGCAACAAACCGACAGCCTAAGCCGAAACGAAAAAGATTTTCTTAAATCACGTCCCCTCAATACTCCCCATAAACACTCATCCCTCCGCCAAAATATTGCATCCTGAGATGTTGAAAAACCAAATTGGTCTTGAGCTCAATGTCATCCTGCTGATATGTTGGATGAGGCAGAGATCCGAAAAGTGTATTGCTTACAGTATTGTAAACTGCTGCTGAAGTTAGAGTCTTGTCAGACCATTTTTCAACTCTTAACTTCTCTCTTTTCAATTCGTCCAACAGATCAATGGCCACTTTCTTAATTTTGTTTCGCTCCTTAGGACTGAGTTCTTTCCCATGCCTCAAGATATCAAAGACAGCTTTTTGCTCTTCTGTCAGTCCTTCCCGCTTTGTCTCTGCTTCTTCTTCAGAAAGTGTGTTGACAAAATTTATTAACTTCTTGAATGTCTCTTCAATGGTCACACTCTCTTTGCCTTTGTTGTAATCATCTATGATCTCGTTGTAAAGTTTATAGAAGTCAACCCGGAGAGGATTCTCATCAATCATCCGTTTCAACTGTTTCTCAACCTTGTCTTTGAGGGATTGTACAGCCGTATTCTTGTTCTGAATCTTGAGGAAGAGTTTTTCAAGAGTCTCAAAATTCAGCCCGCTAAGGTCAACAACTTTACCCGTATCTTTTGTCGGGCCGGTGGTCATACTCTCAATTGACTTGTCCACAACTTCCTGTACTTTCTTCAATATCTCTGATACGTCAGCCCCTTCAACATTGCTTTCTATCGCAGAATAAATTACGTCAATCGCATTCTTTCTGGGAGCATATTGATGCAATATCTTATCGGGCTGCAGAGCCTTGTATTTCTTGAACACTTCTCTTGCCAGAATCTGAAACTTGCGCTTGGTCTCATCATTGGTATAAACAGCATTCAAGCCTCTTTCCATAGCGGCAAGCTTCTGCAGTTTATCTGTTGCATTGATTAAGTCTTCAAGATTGAAATGAACTTCTTCTTTCAAAAATGTTTCGGTACTGATCAATGCCTCTTCAAGAAGTTCAATCAATTCTTCTTTCGGTTTAACCGGAGGATCGATTACATCACCGCCGCCATTTTCACCGCCTGTGCCATAAATAGCTAGTGCATCAAGCAATGAGTTGTACGTTTCTATGTAGTCAACAATCAATCCGTTGTTCTTGCCTTCGCTGATCCGGTTTGCTCTTGCGATTGCCTGCATCAAAGTGTGAGACTTCAGCGGCTTGTCAAGATACAAAGTTGACAGTGTCGGAACATCAAATCCTGTGATCCACATTGCACAAACGATCACAAAACGGAACGGGTCATTTTCATCTTTGAATCTTGTCTCAAGATCCTGTGTGTTCATCTTTTCACGATGAGGCTCAATGTCCAGTTGCCATTTGCTGAACTTCTGAATTTCATTCTGCTCAGAACTTATCACCACGCAGATCTCCGTTTCTTTGATCCATTTGAGTTCACGGCTCTTCTCCAATTGTTCCTGATCACCGCCTGTTCCTCTGGCAACTTCCTTCTCAAGCTGCTCAACGTATTTTTCCCAATTTTTGGTTATCAGATCATACATCTTCACGGCCGTGATCTTGTCAATTGCTATGAACATGCCCTTTCCCTTGTAGCCGCGATTACAGAAATGTTCTACTGCATCTTTAGCAATTGCGTCTAATCTCTTGTGCGAAGTAAGTACAGGATAGTCTCTTGCGAAGAGTTCTTCGATCTTGCTTTGCTGGTCACTGTCAAGGTCTTCGCTTTCGGCATCAATCACCGCCCTCATTTGTTCTGTTATCTCGGGATTCTTCAACTGTAAATACTCGCCTCGATTCTCATAGTATAGCGGAACAGTTGCTCCGTCATCAACACTGCGCTTGAAGTCATATTTCGATACATAATCTCCGAATATGCGTTTTGTCAATTCATCATCTTTGAAAAGGGGAGTTCCCGTGAAACCTATGAAAGATGCATTAGGCAATGCATTGCGGAGATTCATTGCAAGCTGTCCGCCCTGCGTCCGGTGAGCTTCATCTGAGATCACTATGATGTTATCTCGTTGCGTTATTACTTCATCAAAATTGAACTTGTGTATGAGAGTAAACAGATACCGGTGATCTGAACTCAGTAATTCTCTCAAATGCTTTCCGCTGCTTGCCTTCAGAGAATCCCTCGAGCCGGATTGTATTTGCGGCACTGCTCCCACCCCGCTGAATGTGCCGTATATCTGAGTATCAAGTTCATTCCTGTCTGTAACTATGAGGAATGTATAACTTCCCGTAAATTTGCGGTGAATCTTCTGTGCAAAGAATATCATCGAATAAGACTTGCCGCTTCCCTGCGTGTGCCAGAAAACTCCAAGCTTCTGCTTCTCTTCCAATGAGATCTTTCCTGCTTTGTATTGCTCTTCCTTTTGCCGGATGTTTTCAATCGCTTTGTTGACTCCTATGAATTGATGGTTGCGTGCAATCAGCTTTGAACGTGTTCCAAGTGAACTGTCAAACAGAATGAAGTTTTCAAAGAGATCCATGAAACGATTCTTCTCGCACACACCGGCTATTATTCTGTCTAATGCAACAACTCCTTCATCTTCTTCTGTGATGCGCTTCCACTCATGAAAGTGCTGATACCTTCCCGTTATACTACCGATTCTGCTTTCTATGCCGTTGCTCAGCAAAACGAAAGCATTGTAATAGAATAGTCCGGGAATTACATCTTTGTAATCTGTGAGATTATTGTTGAATGCATTCTCAAGTTTGCGGTGTGCAGCTTTAAGTTCAATGAACAGCAGAGGAATCCCGTTCACAAATCCAATGATATCAGGTCTCCGCTCCCGATTGCTCCTACCCTGGATCCATAACTGCTGAACTGCAAGGAAGTTGTTGTTTCCCGGCGTTTCAAAGTCGAATACCTTGAGAGACTTGTTCCTTACCTGTTCGCCTTTGTCATTCACAAAGTCAACCTCAATGCCGTCTCTCAGTTTCTGATACTTTTCAAAGTTTATTTCAGCAAGTGACTTGGTTATGCTCTCTTCTGTGAGTTTATCAAATGCCTGTGTGTATGCGTTTTCAGGCAAGCCCGGGTTGAATTCTCTTAGCTTTTCCAGAAATATTTTCCTTAGTACAACTTCTTTCTTGCTCACTCTGCCAAGACTGCCGTCTTCACCGAATGATTCTTCGTTATAAGCAAGAAAAGTATTCCAGCCCAATTGATTTGATAGCAATTCAATTGCTGTTTGTTCTATTAGGTTGTCTTCAGAGTATTCCCAGGTCATCTGTTTCTGTTTAAGATGCTGATAACAAAGCGCTTCACCGTTTCCATTTCATCCCGCTTGCTGGTAGCTACAAAAAGAGTAAGCGCCGCCAGTGCTTCATTGCTTATCAGCGGGCTTCCCTTTTCTGAAAAAAGCAAACCGTTCTTTTCTAGGAAATAAAGAAAGCAGGCGGCTCCGATTCGTTTATTACCGTCTGCAAACGAGTGGTTTTTCACTATAAGATATAACAGAGTTGCAGCTTTTTCTTCAACACTGTTATACAATTCTTTTCCGCCGATGCTTTGCTCAATTTGTCTTATCGCACTTTCGAATCCCTTGTCTTTCGGTTTGGCAAATAGATCCGATGAAAATTCATTCTCCATTTTTGCTATGACTTTCAGATATTCTTCCGTCGCAGGATATACCGTTTTCTGACCGGACTTTCCCTTGATGTCTAATTGTTCGTGGTCGTAATCGTCTAATAGTTCCAGCCCTTTGGCAAAGATCTGCAGGACTTCGCTGTCTTGTGCATTTGCCTGCTCTTGTATAGCGCGACTTAAAATGCGAATACCCGTTTTCAAATACTCAACTTGCTGTTGCTTTTCAGCCAATCGTTTTACATTGATAGCGTATCCCTGAATCAAATAATCCTTGAGCCGTTGTGTGGCCCACTGACGGAATTGGGTGCCTCTGTTCGACTTTACCCTGTAGCCAACAGAAATAATTACATCCAAATTATACTGCTCTAATGTCCGCTTTACCTGCCTCTTTCCTTCGGTTTGAACTGTCAAGGATTCCTTGACAGTTGCTTTTCTGTTCAACTCCTTTTCTCTGAAGCAATTGTTGATATGCAGGCTGATGTTTTGTTTGGTTTGATTGAACAGGGCAGCCATTTGCAGTTGGGTTAGCCAAACGGTTTCCCCATCAAACTGAACCTCTACCTCAGTCTGCTTGTCTTGTGTTTTATATATGATGATTTCATTCATTGTTTATATACCAAGTCTGGTGTTGAATTTTCTTAACTATTTCGAGGAATATCTTCATTAACGAAACTTCATTCTTGCCCGATCTGCCGAGACTCCCGCCTTCTCCAAATGATTCTTCATTGTAGGCATGAAAAGTATTCCAACCCAATTGATTTGACAGCAGATCAATTGCTGTCTGTTCTATGAGATTGTCTTCGGAGTATTCCCAGGTCATGCTAACACAGCTCTTTATTGATTTCCCAACCCATTGTTTCAATTTCGGTCAGATCTTCTTCGCTAAAGTGTGACTTTTGGGCTGCAAAACAGAGCAAATGCCTGGCCCTAGAAAAGCCAACGTAAACCATTCTTGCGGATTGAATTTTTCTCTTTCTGCTTTCATTAGATGGAAAAGATTTGCCTTTAAATTGGTCAAGTAATCTCTGTGATTCGTAACTATTATTGCCATCATTGTAATAGTAAGTTTCCAAATATAATGTTGCAGAATGAGTCTCACCCTTTACGGAATGGACAGTGCAAATATCAAATGAGAAACTCTTCTTATCGTCAAGGTACCGATTTTGTATCTGATAATTATCAGATTCAGCAAGTTCTTTGTAAGGAATGAAGTATTCCGAACTCCCTTTCACTGACAATGAAAACTCTTTTAGGAATCGGTCGCTTACAAAACACTTGAAATCATTAAGTCCAGATTCAAAATGTGAGTCCAGCAATTGGCTTGAGCACAAAAAAATTTGTTCTTCAATTGAATCATGAAACTCAGATTTAGTCAATTTGAGATGCCGTCGAAGATTATCTCTGGACAATGTAATGCTTGAATTAGAATAATTTTCCAGTTTTAGAACGGAGAGCAAAGAATTCCAAAATGCGATATGCAAAGGCTTGAAACTTTGGTAGTTATTGGCCTCTGTCAGAGCTTCCTTCATGTCCAACCATAGAGACTTTCTCCCCCGTATTCTGAATGCAGCATGAGATTGAAAATTTGGGAAATAATCCTTTATACTTATCCCTTTTTCTGAATCCTTTCTCCAACCAATAGCCTTAATTGGCTCATCACGAAATAGCAAATTCCTGTTACATTCTTCAATATCATTTAGGATTCTTGCAAACAATGGCAATACTTGTATAATCTTGTCTTTATCAAATAGGATTAGAACGGGATTGATAGAAGCTGTTCTTAAAGACCGAATTTCAGTTTGAACAACTCCGAATTTTTCAACAATAGCTGCAGTAGTTGGATTCAATCTGTGCGTTGCAGTTAACTTAAGTGTGGCCCTATTGTCTGAATTCCATGAAGAGTCAATAACGTCAAAGTTTGATTCTCCGTAAATAGCTTGGTTCTTGTCCCCTATTCGTTGGTAACAGACATTAGTTTCTTCAGGAGGGGAAAAGAGTTTTTCAAGGATATCTGTTTGATGCTGTCCCATATCCTGCATTTCGTCCACAAAGACAAAACTAAATCTTGATCTCAATTCTTCTTTCACGAAAGGATTGTTGTTAATGTAATGCTCTGCTAGGTCATAAGCCCAATCATAAGGCAATAAGCCGTTTGCTATAGTATTGAGAAAACAATTTTTTAGTCCCTTTAATTTTGGATTTTCAATATCCTTCAACAATACCTTTTTAGTCTTGCAGTCATAAATATTCGAAGTATTGAGATCAAGCCTCATTCTCCTAACTTGACCAAATATTAATTCCATAAGCTCGTCATTTGGCTTCTTGTCTGACTTGTTAGAAAGTACTTTAGCCAACCATGCTGCAGGATTCCCAAATTGCTTGTTCCACGCAATTCTTGAAAATTCAAAACAGAGGTGCTGTTCAAATATCTCTTGATCAATAATTTGTGGTCGGACAAAAAACAAATTCACACAGTTGGGAATTGCCAAGAACCTATCAATGAAACTTTGAATTGTCCCAACAAAGTTCGGATAGCTGAACAGCTTTGGGCAGTACTTCTTGATTTTTCTTTCTATTTCCTGAATTGCCGCGTTAGTGTGTGATAATACTAAAATACCATGATTGTTTTCAAACGGAAGATTTTTTTCAAGAATTAGAAGTTTGGCCATTAATGCCGTGGTCTTCCCGCTTCCTGGTACTGCCTGCAAGTCAATTGTTTCAAAACACCTTATAAAGGGTAGTCTTTCCTCAGCATCAAAATGTTCATGCTCCTTTAGCAGTACCTTTTCTGCAAAAGCAATGTCTTCATCAATCAGCCTAATATTAATGCTCATGACGACGCGAATTCTATTGCTTGAATCAAATAACGAATCATTGGGTCGTCTTTGTCTATGATAATTTCATCATCTTCAATAATTTGTGCAAAATATTGAGCTATTGCAGCTTTGGAAAGTTGCTTGTTCAAGATTGTTTTCATATAGATCTCAAATGCAATCTCTACATCTGAATCTCTCCAATGATTGAATTCTTGATCCATGTTTCTAATTTTATTTTCAACAGAGTTAAGCGATCTAATTCCCTGTGATCTTTTCTTCTCCTGCCATGCAAGAAGAACTGCTTTGTAAAACGACCTTCTCAATGTATTGGACATTGCCAGGCAATACTCTAATGTCCACAAAGGGGAAAAGAATGTACTCATATTTTCTCCTTTAAAACTTCTGCGATCTGTCATTTCCACTATCTCACTTTCGCTGAAACCATCCTTCATTCGTTTTTTTTTCATTTCTCCTATGCTAGTAGCATCTGAATATTCCTTTGGTCTTAAATCCAGGTCTGTTATGATTGACACCTTGATGGACATTTGATTCCCATTTTTCCGCAAAAAGATTTTTGCGAACCTTAAAAAGCTTGCGCTTCCTACGTTCACTACTGAAACACCACTTTGGGTCAGATCTACACCTATCTTCTTTGCAATAACTGGAATTAAAATAGCTTCCGCGTAGCCCTCAACTAATATCACACCCCTGGCAAAGAACAAGTTTGATTTTGTCACATCTAAGAATCTTTTCAAGAATTTGTAGTCATCGTTATCATCATCCAACAGTGTGTTACCTGGTCCCATGGAAAATGCTTTACCATCAGATGTGCATATTATCAGGTTCTCTAGTTCAACTTTTGAAGCAAGATTTGGACTGTGAGAAGTTAGAATCAATTGATAACTGTTTGCATTGGCTTCCTTCATCAGAAACTCAACAACTCTCATCTGTGCTTGCGGGTGAAGGTGTGCTTCTAACTCTTCGATGAGGCCTAATCTCAATCCGCTCCAAGGATCTCGGACAAGTAGTAGCAATTCAGTTGCAATGAATAACAGATTATCACTTCCGAGACCTGAATTTATTTCTCCCAAAGATAACTTGAGGCTTTCTAGAATGTTCTTCATATTAGAGCCAGTAAACGAAAAGCTAGCTTCGATTCCAGAATTTGCCGGGTAAAAGGCAACCAGCAAATTATCCAAAACAGATTTTAATTGTCTTCCCTCATTATCTGGAATACTTGACCCATCATTTTTGAAGTATTTTCTGACTTCATCCTCAAATCCTTTTATTAGGGTTTTGATGTGATGAGTATCCTCTTTCCCCTTAAATGCCTTGTGGCCACTCAGGATCTTAGATAACCTTGAGTTTCTTCTTGGAGCAAGTTCCGATTTTGCATCTCTAAGCGCCTTTAAGTAGGTCACTTGCAACAATTCTTTAGCGACTGCGTCAATAGCCGTTCCCGTATCATCAGGACCGGCTTTAACATCTGCAGAAAGTATTCTGCCGTCAATCATTTGGGCATCAAGATGCAGTCTAAGGAATGGAAGGTCTCTTCCATTAGATTCCTCTCTACCTAACCATTCGGTGAAGTTTTTTGCTTCCGCCAATTCAAATCCCCTGAAGATGCACTCGATTCTAAGTCTTCCATCCTTTGCATCTACAAAATCTTCTTCTTCAATTTTTATCCAATCATTGCTATGTGTTTTACAGATCAATTTTATCGCATCTATGATTGCAGATTTGCCAGAGTCATTCTCTCCGACCAAAAGATTCAAACCCTTATTAAACTTTAGGTGAAGGTCAGGCTCACGAAGTTTGTTGCTCGAATCAAGTATTGGTTTACTTATACCGAACTTCCTGAAGTTCCAGATTTTTAACTCGTCAAGATGCATAACATTTCAAATTAGATTGTTATTTATTACTCAGAATGCATTTCAAGACATCATGCTAACTTCAATAAAGAGTAAGCAATTGAATTTACTTTCTGACTCTATCCTAAATCCGCCCAGTTTCTGACTTTTATGATTGTATTGTCCTTTATGAATTTGGGAGCTGATTCTTCGTTCACCAGAATGTATGATAGTTTCTTTTTTAACATTCTCCACTTCTTCTTTGTGCAACTCATCTTACTGGAATAAAAGCTTTTGGAAACATTGAATGCTTCACCCTCTAGTTCATTATTAATAGTAAAATCCCCTTTACCATTCTCTTTCTCGTTCCCTAATCTCAATGTAAACTTATCGTTCTCTCCAATTTTTCCTTCACTAACAATTTGTAAAATCCCATTAATTAATACCAGATCAGTTCCTATTCTGTTTGCGGCTTCGAAAACAGATATATTCTGATAAGGACCTATACAGAATTTCTCACGCTTCAAAAATAAAATATATTCTTGTGGAGAGAATTTTTCATCCTTTAGTGGAAAAGGATAAAAGTTCAAACAATGCGAATAGAAAAGCTTTAATTCCTTGAGCAATTCGAGATTACAATTTCTTGCGCATTTAAAAATAGATTCTCGGCAATCTGTCGCTTTCATATTCATACTCCTATCTCCCCACTCATCAATCTCGGCAATAGAATATCTCTTGCCTCGCGGAGTTTGGCGTTTTGATTTCTGAGAACATTCATAAATTGAAAAATCGGCTTTGTTTCATAGTCAAATTCCTCTGCAATTTTACGTGGTGGAATTTGAATCCAGTTATCAAGGGCGAAATTTCTATTCAATCCTGGAACTGCCGCATCTGTGTTTACAAAATTCTGTTCTTTCAAATTGAAATAGAGAAAATAAAAACTCAATTCGGATTCCACAAAATATACAGTGTCTATTGGCCAAAAATTTTTATGGCTCCAATAGACAGAACCTATATTTCCCTTTCTGCCAACAATTATTCCAGGGCCTTCAATATAAAATTCCTCATGTGTTCCGACTTCACCACTCGAGCCATAAACAGGATACTTTCCATCCTTTCTGTCATCGGCTTTTAAAGCTTTGCCATATTTCAAATCCAACACATCTTTTAATTTCTTTCGCTCCATCTTATCACTCCTTACAATCCCCTTATACCTCAAAAACGCCTTCTCCTCCAACAACTTTATCCGCTTCAAATTATTCTCTATCAAATCATCATAAGCCGATAAGATGCCGGCGATTTTGCGCTGGGTGGGGAGTGGGGGAAATTCTATGGGTTTTCCACCAATAATATCAGGATTTACAGATGGATAATTTGCGCCTTGTTCGTAAGCAACTAAATATGCCGTAAACCCGGGTTCACTTATTAAATAATATAAAAATCTTGGGTCAGTAATATTTTTCTTCGGACGCAGAACCGCAAAACCAGTAGAAGCAACTGAATTTTCAAATGCTGTTTTAAAATAGTAGAACGATTTATTTCCAGGTCTTACAGTTGCTATAATTGTATCATTATTTCTAACAACCCTTCTTGCTCTTGACGGTGCTTCACTAAGTGGAATTTCATCATTGATAGAAACAACACCACTTCCAACAGAAGTAATGTCGAAATATCTAATGAAGTCATATGGATAATTACGAGAAACATTCTCAGGATTTATAACACACAAATCGAATACATTTCCTTTCTCCCACTTCAAATCACTACCGTTTTAATATTTTTTGAAATAGCATTTGCCAATGCAATCGCTTCCTCGTTCAATCCTTCCAACTCAATATGAATTTCATTGAGACGCTCTTCGAAATCAAAATCATCATCAGTGGCGGTGTCCACACCAACATATCGGCCCGGACTTAAGCTCCAGTCTTTGGCTTCCATTTCTCTTTGAGTCACTACTTTGCAAAGTCCTTCCACATCGGTATAAACACCATCGGGGAAACGGCTCGTAAGCCAATGTGCCTGCTTCCAGAAATATTCGGTATCGTGTAGCAAGCCGGGTTCTTCTTCATCGGGGTTACCGCTCAACTGTTGTTGCAGCTTTTTTAGTTTGTCGAGCTGTTCTTTCAACCCAAGTTCTTTCCAGTCTTTGTTTTTGTTCAGTAGGTACTCTTTGGCGGCTGTGCTAATTGCATCAAGCAATTGCTTAATGAGTTTGTCCTGCGGTTTGCGCAATGCTTTGCATAAATGGGCAATGCTTTCCAAAACTTCAATATTGGTTTTTCCCTTCGACAGGCTCAGTGTGACAGCCTCAATGAGTTCATTTTGTTGCTGGTAAATGCTTGCGGTTTCTTCAATGTTTAAAGCATCTGCAAATGCTTTGGCTTCTTTATTTTCTTTAGTGTATTTGGCATCAAAGTCGCTTACGATCTTAAACACTTTCTGCAATTGCTTCTGCAGTTCATCGGTAGCTTCGGCAGTTTCCTTGGCTAAGTTGGAAGAAGTTTCCAAATACTTCTTAACGGTTTCTTCAAACTTTTTGGTTTTGCCTCTGTAAAGGTTTACAATGCAAATGAGATTTTGCAATTGCTCGGGACTGAAATCGTTTAGCTTACTAGTTACCTTGCGGTAAATCTTCCGGGCATCCAACATCAGGACGGTGTCTTTGGTCCTCACCCCCAACCCCTCACCTTTAGGTACGGTAACGGCGGACTTATCCCCCTCTCCTTTAGGAGAGGGGCTAGGGGTGAGGTCTCCTTTCCCGCCAGGGGTGAGGTCCTCCTTCCCCCGGTCAAAGAACCAAAGTGTGCAAGGCAGTGAGCGGGTATAGAAAAAATTGTTGCCAATCGCCATCATCACATCTACCGCACCTGTCCTGACCAATTTCTCTCTGATGTCTTTTTCGCTGTGTCCTGCATCGCTGGCAGAGGAAGCCATTACAAATCCTGCTCTGCCCCCTGAGCCTGCCGAAGGAGGTTTCAGGTAGTTGTAGAAATACTGGATCCATAAATAATTTGCGTTGTCGTTCTTCGGGAGGTTCACTTTTCCGTCTAACTTCAAACGAGGGTCATTCTTTACTGTATCTATGGATTTGTCCACTCCGTCCACATTAAAAGGTGGATTTGCCATTACAAAATCCGCCTTGCCAGCAAGGTTGTGTTTATCTTCGTAATATGTATTGCCCTCCTGAATGTTGCCCTCAAGTCCGTGAACAGCCATGTTCATTTTCGCAAGCCGGGTATTCATTTCTGCTTTCTCCTGTCCGAAAAATGTGACCTTCTCTGCCGGTTTCAATCCTTCGCTTTCAATGAAGTATCCGGTCTGAACAAACATACCGGCACTTCCGCACGCAGGGTCAAACACAATGCCGTGATCCGGTTCGATAACATTGACAATAGTTTGCACCAGACTCATTGGCGTAAAGAATTCACCGCCTTCCTGCGCACCTGTCATTGCAAACTTGTTTAGGAAATATTCATATATTTTTCCGAACAGATCTCCTTCAGCGTTCTGCAAGACTTCCGCATTAAAAATGCGGATGAGATTGAACAACAGGTCTCTGCTGAATATTGAATAATTCTTAGGCAACACACCATTTAGATTGTCATAGTCATCTTCAATGGATTTCATTGCCTCGTCAATTGCTTCGCCGATGTCACTGTTTTCCGGCAGGTTCACGAGATAATCATACCTTGCTTTCACGGGAAGATACAGGGCGTTGCGTTCTAAGAAGTCATTCTTTGTCAGGGGTCGTTTGCCTCTCTGAGGATGAGTGGGAAGATTCTTCTCAATTTCAACTCTAACCTTTTCGAATCTGTTGAATGCGTGCCGGAGAAAAATAAGTCCCAGCACAGGCATCGAATATTCCGAAGCTGTAAGCTTGCTGTTTGCTCTGAGCTGATCAGCCGCCCTCCAAAGTTCGGCTTCCAATAATCTTAGTTGTTTTCCTTGCATCAATACTTATCTGAATAAATATGATTATTGTGAGTGACACTCGTTGAACTCAATCCGGGCAAAACGGTTTTTCCCTCGCCAGATCTTTTGAGATTAATCTTATATATTGAAAGCGAATTTACATTATGGGTGTGTTAAAAGAAATTTTGAAAATCGGTACTCGGACTTTCTTGCTTCTCACATGTCTGAATTCGGGTTGCTTTATTGCGATCAATGAGACTGTAAAGTTTCCCCAAAGATCACACATTTTAATAGCAGACTAAAATGTCTTCGCCTTTGTTGGTGTTCCCAAAAGTTTGCAGAATACGATACTTCAACCATCAGACTTTAATCGCAAACTTTTGGGTCACCAACAAATTGCTAATATGATTCCTTTCTCTCTGAAACTCCCGACTTGTTTGATGTTAGTTGCAGTGTTTGTCTTTTCTAAAAAAAAATAGAAGTGATTATTTTCTATGAACGAATACAATGTCAATCATAATTAGGATTTTCTGTTGTTGCACACTATCTTTAAATACATAAGGCCAAGTAGAACTACAAACCCTTTTGAACATGTAAGTTATTATGAATGAAGTAGTTATTTACAGCACTTCCGACAACCACTTAAACGTGTCAGCTAAATTTGAGAAAGACACCGTTTGGTTATCTCAAAGACAAATGAGTGAACTGATTGATAAGGATTCAGATACAATTGGGTTACATCTTAAGTATATCTAAATTGAAAGGAACTCAATGAAAAAGCAACTGCCGTGCTTTTCTCGGTGGTTCAAACTGATAGAAATGGAAAGTCTCAAGAAAAATAAAGTTTGTTGATTGAAGGCCGGCACCGCCCGGCGCGGAGAATTTATAGACGGAAGAAGATGTGAAAAACAGATCAAAATTTTTCCTTTCAGAAAGTACGTCAGATTATTTCACCATATGTGAGTGAACAGCATCCCAAATTCATGACCTGCATTTGATGCAAGAATGTCTAAATTGTCCGGTGAGTTGTGCGGGATGCACATAAATGTGTCACATCTATCGATGTTTCACAATGACGCAGACTTAGGAATCCTATGCAGATTAACTGGAGTGCTTTGGAAATGATTGGACATAATCAAAATGAAAGGCTTGATAGCAAATGAGTAAAATAGAAATCTACAGATCTCCGGATCACAAAACGCAAGTCGAAGTGAGGCTTGACAAAGACACTGTATGGCTTTCACAAAAGCAAATTTCCCTGTTGTTTGGTACAGGTGTTCCCGCCATTAGCAAGCATATAAAGAACATTCTTGCAGACAAGGAGCTGAGTGCAGATTCAACTGTTTCCAAAATGGAAATAGTTCAAACCGAAGGGCGAAGGCAGGTTTCGAGAACTGCTGAAGTTTACAATTTGGACATGATCATCTCAGTAGGATACAGAGTGAATTCAATGAGTGCTACCCAATTCCGCCAGTGGGCAACTCAACGCTTGAAAGACTATCTGGTAAAAGGTTATGCACTTAATGAAAAGCGACTCAATGAAGCAGAAGAAAGATACCTCGATCTGAAGAGAGCAATCAGTCTTGCCGCAAGAGCAGGCGACACTGAGCGGCTGTCATCAGGTGAAGCAAAAGGAATTTTGAATGTGCTCAGTCAATATTCATTTGCGCTGGAAACTTTGGATAAGTATGATCACCAAAGACTTACCTTAGACATCGAAAGCACATCATCAAGTAGAGTTAACAAGCTGACTTATAAGGATGCAATTAAACAAATCAATATCTGGAAAGACAATCAAAAGACCGGCAAGCTGTTCGGGATTGAAAGAGGTCATTCTTTCAAGAGCTCGCTCGATTCTATCTATCAGAGCATCAGAGGAAAAGACTTGTATCCCTCAATTGAAGAAAAGGCAGTTAATCTGCTTTATTTTATTGTGAAGAACCATTCTTTCACTGACGGCAACAAGCGGATTGCGGCAGGGTTGTTCGTTTACTTCCTTGACTTGAACAAAAAACTATACGATGAATCCGGAAATAAGATCATAGGTGACAATGCTCTTGTAGCCATAACCATAATGATTGCCGAAAGCTCACCGGCTGAAAGAGATATGATGATCAAACTCGTAGTAAATCTCATCATCAATGGAAACTGAGTACAGTTCCCTGTGGCGTCAGGACTTTCCTGCCTGCAGCAGGCAGGCCTGCCTGGCTTCAGACACGCGTCCTGCCGCATTCATACGGTTCGTGTCGGGACGAAAATCCCGACACCACACACAACCTGTCGTCCCCGCCCGCCTGCAGCGAGTGTACTTGAATTGCCGACTGCGGGCAGGAATGTTTCTATCGGGGACACACTCGCAGATCCCGACACCACAACAAACAGGTTTATCACCCTGAGCCTGCCTGCCCGTCAAAGACGGGTCGAAGGGTGACAGTTATTTCAACATGTCATGCTTCGACCCTTCGACAAGCTCTGGGCAGGCTTGCTCTGCATGACGCACTTCGAACGGTTTAATTTGGCATCAGTCTCGTCCTGCCGCATTCATCAACAAAGGGACTTGTTAATGCCGCGATGGAAAAATACAAAAACCCCGAAGGGGTGTAATGATTATAGAATAATAATTCAAACGTGAATAACCCCGAAGGGGTGACATAGCTTTATGCAATAGATAATATAACCCCTGCGGGCTCAAGAGACTTCATGCATTAAGCACTTTAATCCTATCAGCACATCGGGCTTTTATCTTCTTGTTCCTTGTCGCACCATGACCTTTGTCCTGACGCATTCATACGGTTTGTATCGGCTCGGAAGCTCCGAAACACAACATAACATCATTCCCAAGTTCATCGCGTATCAGCATTGCTTCAACCGTGCATAGATGCAGCATCCGGAAAATCATAGACCGCTGTTCTCCGCAACATTTGCAAAATGATGATTTGAATCAGGCCTTGCGTGGCCATCACAATTCTTCAATGCGAACATAGTAATCCTGCTAATCTTCTAATCCTATAAATCCTAGTTCAGACAACATGCAATCACAGTGCCATTGGAAGATATTTCTGCATTTCAATTTCGATGTCTGCAGACGAATTTTGCATTGAAAGAAAGCAGTACGGACCGACTGTACGCTTTCTATACAAACCTTCCTTTACCTGCCGCGAATAACGGGTGTAGAATCCGTGCAGAAAACCGTTCTTATCCAATCCATTCAAGCATTAAACGAAAAAGGAGGGTACATTCATGAAAGCAAATAAAGAAATTTCATTTGCGCTCCTCTTCTTTGTTACTTTTCTTTGTATATCTGATTCTCTGTCACAAAGAATAAACATTCAATTTGGTGCGCCAAGGAGGTCTGATATCATTCAAATAATGGTATACTCCGACCCTATTCATAATTATTCCAATTACAATTGGTCCTGTAGGGCGCAAATTCTTGCAGGAACGTTTGTTGAATTGCCACTTACAAGCTTTCAAAAAGCCCAATTATTATTCGAGCGCGGTTATGGTCAGTGGGGCTTAAGGTGCAGACCCCCGTTGGTTTATGAGAAGACTATCATTGGCAACATAATTTCATACCGCCTAATCAATTTCCCGCGTGTAAGAAATCACTTTTGGCTGAGATCTGGTTACACGGGAGAGATAGACAGAGTTGTAAGATGGCCGTTTTGGGAGACTGAGGATCTAGACTGGGGCGAGACATGGGAATGCAATCCATACATTATTCTTTCAGGTAGTGCAACCGGTGTATCTGTAAATGATGTTGACCCCGGTTTGATAAGAATTGGCACTTCGAGATTCGTTGCGAATGTATTGACACATTCCGGACAAACTTCTCTTCAGATAGCGGGTGAAGTTCTCAGCCAACTGGAAAACGGAGGAGTTGAGAATGTGGAAATTATAGAAATGGATTCATTGAGCACTGAAGGATATGGAATATCTTTTAAGGTGGATACAAGTGATACTTTTGTCGAAGTGCAGTTCGACGATCCCGGAATCATTGGATCATTCGGAACCGGTTTCATTCCGGAAGGCGATATTGCAGGACCTGTGCATATTCCTGAAGGGGCTGACAATGTTATTTATTCTTCTGATATGAAATATGGATTCTGGGATATTTCAAACTATGATTCCACAAATTCACCAGACACAACTCTAGCATCAATCGAGTGGGCAAATGACTCCGTAGTTTCAATTTCAGCAGGCAGTAATTCCGGTCATTTTGTATTGTACTATAATAAGTTTGTAAGTACAACTTGCAGATTGGAAACTGTATCGTCATTTCACGTTTACGTTGACCACCCTTATCCGGTAATGGTCACTAATATCAATGCAAACAGTTCAGCAAGCAACGTATATGTTGTATGGACAACTTCTTCTGAATCCAACAACTCCGGCTTCGAAGTTCAACGATCATCAACAAACGCATCATGGACAGCAATTGGATTCGTTCCCGGAGCAGGTAATTCAATCGAACCAAGGAACTATTCCTACGAAGACAAAAACCTGGCATCCGGCATCTACCACTACCGCCTCAAACAAATTGACTTCAACGGCAACTTCGAATACTTCGATTTGCCTGAAGCTGTTACCATCGGCGTTCCGGATAAGTTCTTCGTTGATCAGAACTATCCCAACCCGTTCAATCCCGTAACAACAATTGCTTACGGCATTCCGCAATCAGGCAATGTAATGATGAAGATATTCGACATGGCCGGGCGTGAGATCAAAACGCTGGTGAATGAATTCAAAGATGCAGGCTACTATGTAACGAAGTTTGATGGCAGTTCATTAGCATCGGGCACTTACATTTACCGCATAGAAAGCGGAAGTTTTGTTTCGGCGAAGAAGATGGTCTTGCTGAAGTGATCTGTTTGGAATGGTAGGAAGGATTCAATAATATGATTCGTGCATTAGTGGCAAACATAATTTGTATGCCACTAATAGAATTAATTATTCGGGAGCCCCAACACGGCGAAATATATCAGCACAGGGTGCAACCCTGTGCTGTTTGAACGACATACGCCAGCACAGGGAGGTGCAACCTTGCTTGCATTGATACACCGCGAACATGAATTTTAATTTATGCAGAGAGAAGGATGCCGAAGGCATCCAATGTTTATAGCATCAAACCTCCATCACGGCCGACCCCGAAGGGGTCGAATAATAATATTGAATTCGTGTTGACGGATTCTGCAAATTGACATTTTTTGTTCGACCCCTTCAGGGTCGTTTCATCATCATGATGAATTTCTGTGTGCATAGAACGCATGCATATAACAACCCACCGAACACAATTTCAAGCATCAAGAGATTACGATCATGATTGCCGATTTGTACACAGAATGCGTGATCTCCGCGAACTCTGCTCTAAAAAAGAATGTAATTAAACAGTGTAATGAAACGAATGACTAACCACAGTTGGCATAGAGTTTTCGCACCGGCGAATCTACTCAATGGATTCTTCGCTTCCCGCCTGCCTGCTGCAGGCAGGCCTGCAGCAAAGAATCATGAACACTCTTTAGCGGGCAGGCGCTCAGAATGAAAAGTTCAAGTTAGGACACCGCGCGCCTTAGCGTGAAAAATGCTCAAATTCCCGCAAACAAGCGTAATTTCACAACTTTTGACCCCCAATTTCCTGAAAAATCCGAAAAACGTCAAAATCAGCAAAATCCCCGCAAACCCGCTCCCAGAAAGCCTTTCGAGAGAAAATTGCAGGGATTTTTTACAAAAACAGTGTTTTTCCGTTTCACAAATCTCGAATTTTACAATTTGACACAACGCAATATTCATACTAATTTTGCTGTGAAACTATGACTTAAATTCGCTAAGTATCACACCAAACGCCCAGATGAATGTGAACAGCTAACTCTGAATCCTGTTCTTTCATACTGCCCGGCTCATTTGAACTCCAATTACGTCAATGGGAATAACTTAACTTCCGGTTCACTCAATTAAACTGCCTGCGCATGTGTCAAAATATCCCGGTTGCTCAACTTGGGGGTTCAAAAGTCCGGCTGTGAATCTCAGACGCCCGGCAAATCAATTCTGCCTGTGCAACTAAAGAGCAACAGTTGCTCAGCAATAGAATCTATGTTGCGTAGCTAAAGAATTTCTGCTGATCAGCAAAAAGAATCGGGGTGCTCAGCAAAAGAGTTCGGACGTCCAGCAAAAGAGTTCGGACGTCCAGCAAAAGAGTTCGGACGTTCAGCAAAAGAGTTCGGACGCTCAGCAAAAGAGTTCGGACGTTCAGCAAAAGAGTTCGGACGTTCAGCAAAAGAGTTCGGACGTTCAGCAAAAATGATGAATACGGCGAAATTTTGAGGGTAGATAAACGCTTTGACTAAGTAAACAACAAAAATCAACTAAAAATGAACAATTTATTAAAATTCTTCAGATCAAGAGCTCCGCCGCGAAAAAAGGAATCTATAAGTCCACTGCTCACTAATGGGTATGCAGTAAATTTGTCTATATCCTTCTAAAGTGAGTAAATTTCATAATCAAAAAACAAACCTAAAATGAAACGATCAGAAATCAGAAGATCATACGTCGCATCCGATGCGGAAATGATCCAGACTGCTAAAACCCTCTTCGGTAACTTCATCGAAGACAATCAGGCATTCGCCGCATTCGATCCCGATTACGGCGGCGGATTCATTGAAAGATTCCGCAATGAACTTCAGGAAGCCGAAGACATCGCAAAGAACATGTCCGTAACTGCTGAACTCACCGGACTCAGCGCCGATGTTCAGTCTGCCATGGAAAAATGTAAGAACTACTTCATGATGTTCAAACACTTCGTCGAAAAAGCTTTCCCGGATGATGTTTCGGTGTGGAAAGAATTCGGCTACGATAACTATGATTACTCAAGTAAGTATCAGGCAGAGATGATCCAGTTCATGAACCGACTGCATGTCACAGCAACAAAATACCGTGAGCAACTCGCAACGGTAAACTTCACTCAGGAAAGAATAGATGAGATAGACGCGATCAAACGCGAACTTGACAACGCTGATCAGCATCAGGAGAATTTGAAGAAGAACAGGGCAAACATCACGCAGGAAAGACTGACCAAACTAAATGCATGCTGGAATGAGATCTCCGAAATTGCTAGACTAGGAAAACTGATCTACGCAAATGATTTCGGAAAGTATCATAGGTATGTGATCTATCCGAACGGTCAGCCGGGAATCCCTACTCCACCCGCAGCTCCTCAAGCTAATCAGGGACAAGCGTAAGGAAATCCCACTGCTGTACCGTCCTGTTGCAACACCGGAGCGGCCGGCCACCCGGCCGCTTTGCTTTTAAGATACTTTACACAAAATTACTCTTCCCAAATGAAAAAAGAAAATTCAAAGAACCAAAACCTCCCCCTACCTGGAGGGCTTGCCCCTCTTATCCATTGTGTCTCTGCTTCACTTAGAGTGCGGGGGGTTAGGGGGTGGGTCTCCAACACAATACAAAACTTTGAAATAACCTCCCCCTCCTTGGAGGGGGCCGGGGGGTGGGTCTCCAGCACAATAAGAAAATTGAAACCAACATTCCCCTTCTTTGGAAGTCAGCAAACTGTGAAGATTTTAGAACTCTTGTCTAAGACAAACTAGCCTCTTTGTGAACATTCAAACAACCAAGAATGTCATCCCTGCGCCCGCCTGCATCTTTAAAAGTTGAATACTCGCTGCGGGCAGGAATGCAGGGATCTACCAAAGGAAAAGCCACTACAAACATAAATTGTATATTCCATTGGATTGAGAAAGATATGGGTTTTAAGACAACCCACAGCGGTTGTCTCAAAATCTCTATCTTTCCATCGCATTAGTCTTTCAAAGTTTCATAGTGCATGGATTTTTCATTATGAAGCCGCCAAGAATTTGTCAGAAATAAGTATAAAGTGAATTCTCTATTGGTAGATTCCTGCATTCGCAGGAATGACAATCTTAGTTGTTTGAACTCTTATAAAGTGAACAGTGTATTTAACTCTCGTTACCAATCTCCCGATTGGTAACGAATAGAAACTGCGAGTCTCAGTAGCGCCATTACATGAGCACAGTTTAGAACTTCACACACGGATAATTGAATTGCTGAGAGGACATTAAGTACAATATTACCTAAAAAAAAAACAGCCGCACATCTCTGCCGGCTGCAATTCCTAATTCCTAATTCTTAATTCCTAATTGCTCTCAGTGCGTCCTGGGGGACTCGAACCCCCGACCTAATGATTAAGAGTCATTTGCTCTACCAACTGAGCTAAGGACGCGGACAAAAATAGCTCTTATAATCTTGGTTTTCAACCTAATTGATATTTGCTCCGGCTTTTCCTTGTTGCATGATGATTTCTCGCTCCCAAGCCCCAGCTTGGGAGCGCTGAGGTAATTGACAAATAGTTGTGAGTGCGTTACCAAGCTGGGGCTTGGTAACGAGAAGAAAAAAAGTCAATCAAGACATTCAGTTCTTACATTTCTTATCAGGGATAAAGTTGATATTTTCAGCCCTTGCTAAGCGACATAAAAAATACTGTCCGGCAGTCCGCTGTTTACGGGCTAAGCAGAATATCCCTTAAATTAGCGGGGTTCATTCTGTTTCCTTTATACTCACTCTACCTTTCAGTCGATCAGTACGGCGTGCTGGTTAGAGCTGAGATCTTCTGGCAGATCATAAATTCATTCGTGCTCTTCGCTTTCGAAACGGCTTTCATGAGATGGGCCGCAAATGCAAACAGCGAGGATGAAAAGAGAAGACTTGCCTTTACGGTCTTCTCAATCGTTGCCGCGATCAATCTCATGTTTCTTGCCGCGGGATTCTTATTCAAAGATCAACTGTCCGGATTGCTGTTTGAATCATCACAATACACAACACTCGTTCTGATTTGCTTCGGCATTTCAACCGCGGAATCTCTTATCGGCATTCCTCTCGTCATCCTCCGCATGCAGGAGAAAGCCGGCAAGTACTTGGCTGTTGTTGTTACAAGCACGATCGTCTCAATGGCGGTTCAGCTATATGTGCTGTTCAATATTGACCAGAAGATCACCGGCATATTCATTGCCAAACTTATTGCACCTGTGTTGATGCTCATTGTATTGACTCCTTTCATGCTGAGGTATCTGCAATTCAACTCTGACAAAGCTCTCGCAAAGGAACTCATGGCATTCACTTGGCCGCTGATGCTTGCAAGTTTCGTTTCAATGATGCTTAGCGGTCAGGACAGGTTCATTCTCGGTTATCTGACTGATTCAACTCAGGTCGGACTCTACGGACTCGGTTACAATATTGCAGGCGTGCTTAACTTCCTTATAGTCGCTCCGTTCGCTATGGCTTTTCCCGTTGTCTTCTGGAAAAAACTTGAGGATGAAAACGCTCCGCGATTTTTTACTAAGACGGTCACTTACGCTCAGTTCATAATTACATGGTCAGCGCTTGCTCTTTCACTCTATGCACCTCATCTGATAAAGATCTTTGCGCTCAACACTGATTACTGGGGTGCCGCATCTGTCATACCAATGCTTGCCTACGCATTCGTTCTTATGAATATGCAGGTGACCGGACACATGAGTTTTTATCACAGCAAGAATACCAACGTTGTGCTGATGATATACATCGTCGCAACTGCGGCAAATTTTCTGCTCAATCTTCTTCTGATACCAATGTTAAAAATGTACGGAGCAGCAACGGCCAATTTTCTTTCATACCTTATCTGCGTGATAATGATTTATGTTCTGTCGCCAAGATATTATTTCATAAAGTGGGAAATGCGCAAACTCGTGCTGATGCTTCTGCTGGCAATTATTCTCACTGTTCCGTTCTTCCTGTTGGATATTGAAAACACGATTTTGGAAATTTCACTGAAAACACTTGCTATAACAGCGTTCCCGTTCATACTTTATCTGTTCGGGTTCTATGAGCAGATAGAACTGACTTCAATCAAAGGATTCTTTTTGAAATACTCAAGAAAGCTAAGAGGAATATGAACAATAACAATTTCCCCGCATTCAATTACAAAGAACAGTCAAAGGAGATACGCTCCATCATTAGTCCCTCTGTGTTCAATCCATACAGCTATGTCAGCAGTCAACTCCGCAATGCATACGAGTTCACTATCCCAAAGCATCTTACCGGCAAGAAAGATCTTCGTGTTCTTGATTACGGATGCGGAGTGAAACCGTATCAATATGTTGTCGCAGGAGTTTGCAGTGAGTACATAGGAGCGGATATTGGAAACAATTCTCACGCAGACATTGAACTTCAGCCCGGTCAGCTTCTGCCGTTTGATGATGAGAGTTTTGATGTTGTGATCTCATCTCAGGTGCTCGAGCATGTGGAGGAGTTTGATAAGTATATGACTGAATGCAACCGCGTGCTGAAGAAAGGCGGAATACTTTTTCTTTCAACTCACGGCACGTGGCAGTTTCATGCGGCTCCGTATGATTTCAACAGGTGGACTCATCTCGGACTCAAATCACTTCTTTCCCGTCATGGCTTTGAAGTGATAGATTGTTATCCGGTACTCGGACAGCTTGCCGTACCAACGCAGCTGCGGCTTGCTTTCTTTGAATCGTTTGCAAACTCTTTGGGATCTGTCGGCAAAATTCTCTATAAACCGTTTGCTCTGCTTGGCCAGTTGAAGCTGATGATAGAAGACAAGCTTACCCCTGCAAGAGTAAAAGCAAGGGATTCCGCAATTTTTCTCTTAACCGGCAAAAAGTTCTGACATGAGCAGGCAGAAGCTCAGAGTACTGTTTGTGAAGAGAGATGATGCGAATGCAAAGTTCGTCACCAATGACATTCAGATTCTCAAAAGGAATTTTGATGTTGATGTAGATGAAGTTCACATGCCTAAGAACTTCACCATCATATTTACATTCATCAGAAGCTTCTTCTCGTATCTCTTCAGAATTCCGAAATACGATCTTATTTATTCATGGTTTGCTGATTATCATACATACCTGCCTGTGATGATAGGGAAGTTGCTCGGAAAAAGAAGTATCATCTGCGCCGGAGGATATGAATGTACATACATTCCGGAAATTGAGATGGGCGTATATACCGGGGAGAGTTTCAAAAAGAAGATGAGACGCTTCTGCACAACTCATTCATTGCTCAACTGTTCACTTATCCTCCCCGTTGATGAAACACTGATTGAAAATGTGAATACATATATTTACTCTTCAGATCCGACTCGCACTCCATTGCGGGATGGTATCAGAAATATGATCCCCGGCATTAAGACTCCAATGAAGACAGTACGCCTCGGTTACGATCCTATGATTTTTAGAAGGGTTCAGAGTGTCAAGAATGAAAGGGCTGTGGTCAGCGCCGGTATGATCACGAACAAGTATGAATTCATGAGAAAAGGTTTCGATGTGCTTTTCGAGTGTGCAAAGATTATGCCGGATGTTAAGTTCATTCTTATCGGACTCAATGACGAGCATTTCAATATGCTTAATTCATCAGGACTGAATAATCTTGAGTTGCACAGGAAGGTAAGTTATGATGAGCTGATTAGATTATATTCATCAGCAAAAGTTTATTCTCAACTGTCATTGTTCGAAGGAATGCCGAGTACAAATTGCGAAGCAATGCTGTGCGGCTGCATTCCGGTTGGATCAGATGTTAACGGAATTCCGGATATAATAGGGGATACAGGAATCGTTGTAACGAAGAAAGACATTACACTCATATCTAACAGCATATCACAGGCACTTGAACTTCCCGAGTCAACTGGCATAAGGGCAAGAGAAAGGATCTGCAGTATGTTTGAGATTGGCAAGAGAGAAAGAGAAATTACTGAAATCGTAAATCACATTACAAACGCAGACCATACAGATTCCAGGTAGTCTATCATTAACTTCTTTCCGCCCATAGCACAGTTAATTTGTGTTTTTGGGTATGGAGATTCTAAGCCAGCAATAAACAAATCTCAAAAGAACTTAATCTCCAACTTTTCCCGAAGGGACCCCTTTGGGGCAACTTTTCCTCGAAGGGACGGCTTCGCCGCACCCCACACCTCTCACCTCTCAACTCTTCTTCGAGTTGCTATAAACATAGGTTGCCTTTGGTATCCATTGCTCAACATAAATTGGCAATAGAGGTTGCCTTGTTTCTGAGCGTTCAAAAATTTGTCTGGTCTGCTCAAGGTGATTTGGTATTTGATTGGATATGTTGGCTTTGCTATAAGGCGAATCCCGAAGGGATTCCATGTTTATAGAAATACTATACGAAGGTGTAACGACCCCGATGGGGTCGCATACAAAAATCTATTTCACAGCTACAGGAGCTTCAATTTTCCTCGAAGGGACGGCTTCGCCGCAATTTTCAACTTTCAATTTTCAACTTTCAACTTTCAATTTTCAATTTTCAATTTTCAATTTTCAATTTTCAATTTTCAATTTCTCTTTTCGAGATCTTCCCCGATATCCCAATCGACAAATTCGTCAGCAGAAGTTCCGGAAAAATATTCCTGTCAACATCAAGTATCGCATCTTCAATAAGTTTTATGATGGAATAATTCTCAGAGTCATAGTTTGCCGTAAACTTTTCAATGCGCTCAAGTTTGTCGGAATTTATGACATACTTTTCCTCGCCGGAAATCATCAGCGCAACATCACGGAACCAGATTGCTAGCAATGACAAAAACCTCTTTATCCTTTGCTTGTCTTTCTTCGAAATGACATGGTCAATTTCAGCGCCAAGGATCAGATGCCTGTTTGTTATTGTAGATGCAATGTAGCCAATCACTCTGTCACGCAGGTCCATATAATCCTGAGACATGATATCCCTGCAAACCGTTATGCTTCCCTGCGAGAGTGCGGCAAAAAACTTCGCATCCCTTTCGGTCAGCTCAGGGTGATTGATGTTGAGATAGCTCGTAATCTCTTCTTCAGAAAGGGGATCAAACTTGAGCAGGCTGCATCTGCCGACAATTGTAGGCAACAGGGAATTAACCCTCGAGGTAGTAAGAATCAGAACAGTATCTTCCGGCGGCTCTTCCAGTATCTTCAGCAATGCGTTGGAACTTTGCTGGTTCATCCTGTCCGCCTGAGAGATCATGAATACTTTCTTCTTATTGGCATATCCGGAAAGTGATACCTGATCTTTGAGAAGCCTGATGCTTGAGATCCGTATATCATTTGCTCCCGGAATATTTATCCTGTGATATTTGTCAGCCGCTTTAAGGGAAAGTTCATGCAGATATATTTGCGCATCTTCCTCATCAAGGGTAACCAGAGGATCCTTGTCATCGCTCTCGTTCTTTCCGGTAGGCAGCGCAGTGATGAATCTCATCAATGGAGGCCTGAGTGAGGAAATATCCTTGCAGCTCTTGCATACACCGCATGCATCTCGGTTGTTCAGAGGAGATTCACAATTGATCAGCATTGCAAATTCGACTGCCGCAGCATCCTTGCCGGTTCCTTCCAGTCCGTGGAAAAGATATGCGTGAGCTATTCTCTTCCTCTGAAAGGAATTTATCAGTATGGACTTTGCTCTCTCCTGTCCCGTTACATTATCCCACATAATGTCAAAATGTGTTTCCTATTCCGAACTGAAAATTATACTTGTCATTGAAATTTGCCCCTGAACCGAACAGCCACTTCGAACCTCCTACAGGACCGGGCTGCGGATCATATACTTTGAATCCTATGTCAAAACGGATCGCTCCGACTATTGTGTAATATCTTATGCCGGCTCCTGCTGCAACTGCAATTTCATTCAACTTGAACTTGTCTATCTCCGACCAGACATTTCCCATGTCAATGAATGTTGCAAAACCTAAATCCCGGAAATAAACATTGCTGACATCAAGAAACGGCCTTAGTCTGTGCTCAATTGATGTCTCTAAAATAAAATTTCCGCCAAGATCCTTATCACGCACAATGCCGAGCTGCTTTGCTCCCCATCCTCTTATGCTTGAACTTCCGCCGCAAACAAATCTTTCGTCGTTCGGAACTCTGTCTCCGCTTACTTCCTGATCATAAAAAGTGAAATTATTGTCACCGTATTCAAAAATAGAACCCCAATAAAATTTTGAAGCAAGCGCCGAAGGAACTTTAAAATCCTTGTTGGAAAGATTGAAATAAAAAGAGTTCAGGTTTGTGAATTTCACATAGCTGCTTGTGTAACTGTTTATAAGATTCTTTATTAATCCGGACAAAAGTCCTGCCTCCTGAATTTCGTATGATTGAAAATTTCCGCTGAAGGGAAACTGCAGATTATTTACGGTATTATGAATCAGCGCAAGCGATAATGTTGAGTTTAACACATTGAGTTCAAAACTCTTCAGGATCACAGAATCTTCTGAAATAATATCTTCCTTAAGAGTAACATTGTCAAAATCTGTTTGCCATGAAGTAATGATCCTGTTTATATATGTATATTTAGGAAGATCATAAGCAACATTAAAGAGATTTGTTATAGTGCTTGTATTGCTGAGTTCATCTGAGGCATACTTAAGACCGAAGTTCCAGCTTCCCGATGTATTCTTGTTGCCGAACAGAAACGGCTGATAAAGCGTGTTGATCCACTCGAGCCGGTAATTGATAGTGGAATTGTAATATGCTCTTAAAGCTGAAGTAAGTACTCTTCCTCCGCCGAGAAAATTCTTATCCGAAACTGAAACACCTGCTCCAAAGTAAAAATAATTCTGAAAATAGTAGCTGAAGATCTCCGGCGTCAGTTCGTATTTATTTGCAACAAGTATATCAAGTGACAGATCAATGATACGATTTGCACTGTCTATCCGGGCAAATGTGATTCTCGGGTTTTCAAGGATCGACATCTTGGAAAGATTGATCTCACTCTGGACGATCTTCTCCTTGCTGTATTGCTCCCCGGCCTTATACGTCAATTCACGCGTAATATCATTCTGCGTGATGTTATATGTTTCTCCTCTGAATGTGATCTTTGTGTTTCCGAATGTGTAAACATCGCCGGTTACGAAAGTGAACGTGAGATTCACCTTGTTCTCAAGCTCAGGATTGTTTGTTTCATATTTAAGTACATCAGGACTTTCAGATACGGCAAGCGCATATCCGTTGTTAAACAGGATTTCCATAATTCTGGAAATCTCCTGACGTATGGTATCCTTTGAATAATATCTCCCTCTATCCATCTTTCTGTCAACGGGTCTTCTTATTATGTCCATCACATTGGCGGGCACACTTTCAAGTCCGTCCAGATTCAATTCATTTATCCTGTATCTGTTGCCTTCCTTGATGATGAACTTTTCGTTCACTTCTTTCGAGTCATTGATGAATTGCAATGAAGTGTCAACTACAATATCAAAATACCCGTTGTCAAAGTAGAATTTCTTCAGTCTTTCAATGTCCTGAAGATATGCGTCTCTTTCAAACACATCACCTTCTTTTAGAGCCATTATTCCTTTGATGGTTTCCGTCTCAAATGATTGCGCTCCGACATATACAATGTTGATGTTGTCTATTTCAAATAATTCTCCGTTCTCTTCCTGTGCTAATGCCGGAAGTGAAAGTGTGGTCAGCAATATTATTATGGAGAAAATTCTCTTCAATGGTACCTTCAACAAAAAAGAAAGCCCAATAACCTGTGATTATTGGGCTTTGAATTCAAACCGGGATATTTAGAAATCCTTGCTTTCTTCATCATAGAAGAAGTCTTCATCGGTTGGATAATCAAGCCAGATCTCTTCAATGCTTTCGTATGGCTCATCAGTATCTTCAAGATCTTCGAGATTGTCAACAACCTCCTGTGGAGCGCCGGTTCTGTTAGCATAATCAATCAGTTCGAACTTATTGGCTGGCCAGGGTGCGTCATCAAGATATGACGCGAGTTCTAAGGTCCAAACCATATTTTCAGCCTCCGTTTTTTTAGAATTAAATTAGTTCAGAAATTTTTTGCAAATATCAACAACCACACATGAAAAATCAATCTCTTAATCTTGGATCGAGAGCATCTCTCAAACCTTCTCCGATCAGATTATAAGTGACAACTGCAATGAAGATCATCATACCCGGAAATATTGCCAGCCACCATGCATTGGAAGCGCTTCTTGCTTCGTTGAGCAGGGAACCCCAGGTTACTGTGGTTGCTGCAACTCCAAAACCCAGAAAACTCAAAGCAGCTTCGGTCAGTATTGCGCCTGCAATTGCAAATGCTCCCGAAACCAAAACCGGAGCTATTGCGTTCGGAATAACATGCCTGAAAATTATCTGCCTGTTCGGAAGCCCGATAGAATTGGCAGCAGTAATGTACTCCATGTTCCTTACCTTCAGCACTTCTCCGCGAATCAGTTTTGCATCTCCCGTCCATGAAGTCAGCCCAATTGCAGCCATTATGTACCAGATGCTTGATCCGTAGATTGCAACGATCGTAATGATGAGAAAGAATGTCGGCAGCGTCATCATGATCTCGACAAATCTCATGATAATTATGTCAACAGTTCCTCCGTAAAAACCGGCTATCGAACCCAATACTATTCCGATAAGCAATGCAATTCCCGCCGCTACAAATCCTACTGCCAATGAGACTCTTGATCCGTGTATCAATCCGGCAAGAAGATCTCTGCCGATCGGATCCGTTCCAAGATAATGATCACCGCCGGGGGGATTCAGGCTGTTTGAAAGATCTATCTCTCTCGGACCATAAGGTACAGGCGTCCAGATGACACTCTCAAGTTTGTTCTCATTGTCAAGCTGTTTCCAGTTTACATTGATCATGTCCGGTTGCCACTTGCTTATCCCAAAGTCATTGAGATAATCTTTGATTACCGGAAAATAAGTCGTGCCATTATAAACTGCGTATAGAGGCTTCGAGCTTGCCAGAAAATCCGCAACCACGGCAAGAAATACAAGCGCTCCAACTATGTAAAGTGAAATGACCGCAAGCTTATTTTTCTTGAACTGGTGTTTTACAAGTGACCAATACGAAACTCCAACCTGCTGCTGTGATTCAAGCTGTGCTCTTGTTAGTCCGTTCCCGGATTCCGGGACGTTCATCAGTTTCTGTTTTTCCTGTATGTCCTTTTCTTCCATTTTGATTTTTTATGCGGACTTTTTAGTGAATGCAATTCTTGGATCTATGAATGAATAGAGAATGTCAACTAAGAGAATTCCGACAACAGTTAATACTGAAGTCAGAACCAGTTCTGCCATGATCAGCGGATAATCCCTGTCAAGTATTGCCTGAAACGCAAGCTGACCGATTCCCGGTATGGAGAAAATGGATTCAATAATAACACTGCCGCCTACCATTGCAGGAAGCAATCCGCCTACAAGTGTAACGATCGGAATAAGTGAATTCCTCAAGGCATGTTTCAATACAACTTTCTTCTCGGAGAGTCCCTTTGCTCTTGCTGTTCTTATGTAATCCTGTCTTATCACTTCAAGCATTGAACTTCTCATCTGTCTTGAGGTAAATGCAAAACTTGTGAGACTCGAAATTGTAACAGGCAGGAACATGTGCATGAACCTGTCCTGAATTTTTCCGAACATTGTCAGCGTATCAAAGTCTTCCGATCTTATGCCCGCTGTCGGAAAGATCTTGAAGTATTCCACATTGCAAAGGAATACAATGGCAAGCGTTCCTACCCAGAAATTAGGGAGTGAATATAAAATGAATAGAAAGACTGTAGTAAGTCTGTCAGCGAATGAATATTGCCGCGCCGCGCTGTATATACCAACGGGAATTGCAACAAGATAGATCAGGAAAAACGCGGTGAGCGTTATTGAAATTGATACGGGAAGTCTCTCCAGAATCTTGTCCATGACCGGCCTGTTGTCTTTGAATGAGTTGCCAAAGTCACCCTGCAGCATATTGCCCATCCAAATCAGATATTGCATGTAAAGAGGTTTGTCGAGCCCGAATTTCTTTTTGTAGAATTCCTTTGCCTGCTCTGTCATCAGGTTCTTTGCATCTGACTTCTGAGCCTCCTGTGTCCGGCCGATCTTCATTTCTGTGGGATCTCCCGGAGCAAGCCGGCATACAAGGAACGTGATCATTGTAATTATGATCAGCGTCGGTATGAACAACAGTATTCGCTTTATTACATATTCAGTCATGTTCGTTCAAAAAATTTTCTGCTGAAGTAATGCCTGCCGTGTTTGCGGCAGGCACGATGAATTTTATGTTCCCTTAATTCTTATATCTCTGTGCATTGACCGGCGTCCACCACTCATTGAAAAGAGGTGAATCGGGATATGCATACCACCTTGCATTTCTGAATCTGTCACTGTAAAGATATCTTGAAGGCTCTGACCATAGGAATGTTACTGGCTGATCATTGAATATTATCTCCTGCCATTTCTTCAGTATCTCGATCCTCTTGGCATCATCAAATTCTGTTCTGTTCTGCTCGATCAGTTTATCGCTTTCGGGATTGATATAGCTGATGAAATTACTTCCTTCTCCTTCGGATTGAGTGGAATGCCAGATCTGATAGGGGTCTTCAGGAGTTACTCCAAGCTGCCATGCTGAATAGCACGCATCAAACTGGTGCTTCTTTGTCTTGTCAAGAAATACTGACCATTCATATTCCTGAAGCCCTGCCTGAATGCCAATCTGCTTAAGCGCCTCAATGACGATCAGCATTACACGCTTCCTCTTCGGATTATTATTGTTGATGAATGTAAATGAGAAATCAGTTTTCTTTCCGTCAATTACTTTGTCAAGAATTCCGTCACCGTCAGTGTCTTTCCAGCCGGCATCTGCCAGCATTGTCTTTGCTTTCTCAACATTGTATTCTATCTGCGGAAGGCTTGTGTTGTAATATTTGCTCTTCATGTAAACAGGTGAATTCACAAGCGTGCCCATTCCGTAAACCACTTTGTCTATAATAGACTGTCTGTCTATTGCATATGCCAATGCAGTCCTTACTCTCTTGTCGGAAAAGATCGGATGCTTGTTGTTCCATGCGATAAATACATAAGTAGGTTCAAGCACAAGAGATTTCTTCAGTGCAAACTGCCCCGGGTCTTTTACATTTTCAACAAAATCGCTTGGCTGAATCACAAACATGTGATCAACCTCTTTGTTCTTTGCAGCAACAATTGCCGCATTCTGATCCTGAATTGTTTTGAACAACAGCTTTGCCGGATAGTTTGGAATGGATACTTTGTTCCAGTAATTATCGTTTCTTACAAGTGTTATCGATTGTCCTGTTATCCACTTTTCAAGTTTGTACGGACCGCTGCCGACAACATATTTTGGATCTCTGGAAACTTCCTCTGAATTAAGAAAGTCTGCATACTTCTGAAGTTCGGGAAATTTCTTGGGATCCATTTCCTTTTGAGCTGCCTCAAGCATCTCAAAGGTAAATTTATCATTCATATTGTCCTTGTCAAGCAAATGCTTAGGAGTGATGTAAACTCCGCCAAGACTGTAGATCGCCCTGAAGTAAGGTTTTGACATCGTGAATTTCACCTTGTATTTATTTCCGTCAACAAGTTCAACACTCTTAAGATCGGCAAAATAATTCCTCAGCGCCTGAGCATCCGTAAACGGATTCTTGATCGTCTTTATTGTGAATATGACATCTTCGCCTGTGAGCGGCTTGCCGTCAGAAAATCTCACATCTTCTCTGAGATCAAAAGTATATGTAAGATGGTCGTCGCTGATAGTAGGCATTGATTTTGCAATTATTGGCACAAGTTCATAAGTCTCTCTGCTGATATCAAGAAGGGCTTCATAGATATATATGTAGATTCCTGTAGCCGATGCATCATTTGTTACTGTCGGATTAAGCTTTTCAGCATCAGCCATTTCCTGCTTGATCACCCAGTCACCCTGAACCGCTTCTTTATCGTCTCTCGGCGTGAGTTCTGTTAACGGGAATGATGTTTGTTTTGATTCTGTGGTGCTTCCTGTATTACTCTGTGTTGTTTCTTTCTTTCTTCCGCATGATGCCAACAATACAAGTAACATCAATACTGTTGCAATTGCAGAAATCCTGATCGGTTTCATAATGGGTTTGTTTGTTTTACAATTTGTGTTTGATTTCCATCGTTGTTATACGTGATCATTCAAAATCATGTTCAAAATATTCTGTGGTTCTGCCAAGACTGTCCTGCCCGGCAGGCGTTCTGTTCTGAGCGCTCTTTGAACTTATCCTGTCCTGAAGCTTTTTTCTGAATTCCTCTGCGGCATTATAGCCATAATGCTTGCAAAGATAGTTCAATGCTATAACTTCCGCAATCACTGTAATATTCTTTCCGGGAAATATTGGAAGCTTAACTAGCTCAACATCAACTCCGGCAAGATTCATCAATGAGCTGTCAAGTCCGGTTCTTTCATACGCCTTGTCTCTTTGCCAGTCCTCAAGCTCAACCACAACTTCCACCCGCTTCTGATATCTGATCGCACGAATTCCGAATATTGTACGTACATCAATTATGCCCAATCCCCTTATCTCCATAATGTGCTTTGACAAAGCCGTGCCTGAACCCATAAGCACTCCCTCACCTTTCTTTGTGACAACAACTATGTCATCCGCAACAAGCCGGTGTCCTCTTTCTACAAGGTCAAGAACTATTTCGCTTTTTCCAATCCCTGACTTGCCTGCAAACATAAGCCCGACTCCATAGACATCAACAAAAGAGCCGTGTATGATCAGCTGTGTTGCAAATTGATCATCAAGAAAGTCACTTATGAAATATGACAGCCTGGTAGTCGGATAGGGAGTAACAAACAACGGTATTGCATTTTTCTCGCAAGCGATCTTAAGTTCTTCCGGAATTGTGTTGCTGTTTGTAACAATAATGCACGGTACTTCGAACGAGCAAAATCTGTCGAGCGTGCTTTGTCTTTCCTGTTCACTTAAATGTTCCAGATATTGTATCTCGGTGTTTCCAAAGACCTGAACTCTGTTAAATGTAAACAGCTCCACATATCCTGCCAGGGCAAGTCCCGGCCGGTGAATATCCTTTTCGGTAATTATATTGTCTGGACTTATTTCAGCTTTTGTAACCATCTCAAGCTTAAACCTCTCCTTGGTCTGGTCATAGAAAAACTGAACAGTGATGAACTCTCTCTTGAGTTCTTTTATATTTTCAAACCTGTGGGCCAAATGGTGTTATTGCTTCAGGGCTTTAGCCCCTTTTCTGTCGGTTGTCTTATCTTTATGTTTCAGAAGTTGAGTCTGGATCTTCTGTACGGCTTTGTCAATTGATTTGACAAAATCGTCAGAGCTTTCTTTTGCGGTGAGGGTCTTGTCCTTTAACTTAACAATGATCTCGCAAATCTTCACGCTGTTCGTGGCCTTTTCAAAGAAAAGTATTGCATCGGCATGAATAATGTTTGCCTGATATTTTTCAAGCGAATTTATTTCCTGAACTAGATAATCGGTCAGTGTGTCATGAGCTTTGAAATGCCTGGATGTAATGTTAGTCTTGATCATTTTGTATTAGGAGATTTGTGTTAATGGATGAGATGTCCTTTTATGTCAATATGGTAAACAATATCATTTTTTTCAACATTATTATTGAAAAAAGGGGAACGGGAATTGCCGTCGTATATTCACAATCATTAATGTCCAAAACTCTTTCGAAGTGACGAGATTATTGACAAAACAGTTTAATAGTCAACACTTTTACGAATGTCGAAAGAACAACCCGCCTCATCCTAATGCCGTTAAGAAATTGTGAGCTTTGGCGTAAACGTGAATTTCCTGTTTGACGAACACGACAGTGCTCTTCTGTCGTGTGAGGAGTTGAAATTCACGTAGCCAAAGCGAGCAATTTTAGGCAATTAGGATGTAGCGGGCGACTTTTCTTTGCCAAGCTTTCTTTTGGTCGTTCAAAAGAAAGCGGAATAACTTCCTCTATCATATTTTGTCAATCACTTTGCCAAAAAAATTCAATCATTTCTTGGGGATATGACTCATCAAAGGAATCATCAAATCAAAACTTGCCTATTCTTACGCTAACCGAACTTCAGAAAGTTCTGAATCCCAACATGTCAGTTCTTATACATTTGTCTTGTACTCGGAACCCACCACTCATTCATCAAAGGAGAATCAGGAAATGCATACCATCTCTTGTTCTTATACCTGTTGCTGTTAAGATATCTTACCGGCTCACTCCAGAGGAATGTTACCGGCTGATCATCATAAACTATCTTCTGCCATTTGTAAAGAATCTCCTTCCGCTTTGCCTCATCAAATTCAACTCTGTTAGCCTCAAGGAGCTTGTCGCTTTCAGGATTGTTATAGCTGAAGTAATTGCTTCCCTCGCCGATCGATTGAGATGAATGCCATATCTGATACGGATCATCCGGAATTGCTGTAAGCTGCCATCCCGCAAAACAGGCATCATACTGATGCTTCTTTATCTTGTCAAGAAATACAGACCATTCATACTCCTGCATGCTTGCTTCAATTCCCAATTGCTTCAATTGTTCAATTATTATCAGCAAGACCTTTTTTCTCTTTGGATTCGTATTGTTTGTGAATGTAAATTTGAAATCGGTCTTCTTTCCGTTTATGACCTTGTCAATGATCCCGTCACCGTCAGTATCTTTCCAGCCTGCGTCAGCAAGGATCTTTCTAGACTTCTCCGGATCGTAATTGATTTTTGGAAGGTCTGTATTCAGATACTTGCTCTTCAGAAATATATGTGATTCAATAGGTGTTCCCATTCCGAAAACTATCTTGTCAATAATAGACTGTCTGTCAATTGCATGGCTTAGCGCTAGTCTGACCTTCGGATCTGAAAAGAGAGGAGATGTATTGTTCCATGCTATGTAGTTGTAAGATGGCTCTATGACAAGCGCTTTCTCAAGATTGAACTGAGCAGGGTCTTTCACATTCTCTACAAAATCTATCGGCTGAATTACTTCCATGTGATCCACTTCCTTGTTCTTGGCAGCTACAACTGCAGCATTCTGATCCTTGATGGTCTTGAAAACAATCTTGTCCGGATAATTCGGGATTTTGGATTTGTTCCAGTAGTTATCATTTCTCTTAAGAGTAATCGACTGACCGGTTATCCACCTGTCAAGTACATATGGTCCGGTTCCTACTACATATTTTGGATCGCGTGAAACTTCTTCAGAGTTTATGAAGTCTGCATACTTCTGCATGTCAGGATACTTCTTCGGATCAAAGTTGCTTTGCGCCGCTTCAAGATCAGTCCATGTAAACTTGTCATTCATATTATCCTTGTCAAGAATATGCTTCGGTATTATCTCAAGATCGCCAATGGAATAAATTGCGCGGAAATATGGCTTTGCCATATTGAATCGGACCTTGTATTTGTTTCCGTCAACAAGCTCAACACTTTTCACATCAAGGAAATAGTTCCTCAACGCCTGTGCATCCGTGAAAGGGTTCTTTATGACCTTTACCGTGAAGATAACATCTTCCCCTGTGAACGGTGCACCGTCTGAAAACTTTACATCATCTCTAAGTTCAAATGTGTATGATAAATGATCATCACTGATTACCGGAAGAGACTTTGCAAGAAGAGGAACCTGCTCGTACGTCTCGCGGTCAATCTCCAGCAAATTCTCAAACATATACAGCACTATTCCGGATGCCGTTGCATCATTTGTAACTGTGGGGTTGAGCTTTTCCGCATCTGACATTTCCTGTTTCACTATCCAGTCGCCAATAGCAGCTCCTGATGTATCTGCAGGTTTGAGAACGGAAAAATCCATTACGACTTCCTTGCCGGACTGAACTGTTTCCTTTTTTCTGCCGCAAGAGGATATTGCAACGATCATTAACAGCAGAATCATTGAACTGATTATGTTGTGCTTCATATGGAGTTGAATTATTTTCGGATGAAAATTTATGCCGCTTGTTTGTGAATTCAGAATAGAGAACACTTGATAATACTCACTTCAAAATTAATAAGTTCCTTAACAAATCATCTCCTCCGTATTCAATGAACAAAGTCTTACTTCAAATTGTCATGAAGTCACAAGAAAGCGGCGGAAATTGTAAATATTATCTTTGATTTAATCAAGTGATTGTAATATCTTGAACCATGCTGAAGATTCCACAGGCGCCAGATGTAGATATCCGGTTTGCTCATAAAATTTACAGATTAATACTCATTTCAAGCCTTCTCTGGCTGTTTCTCATAATTTTTCCGCCTCTGCTCATGCAGTTGGGAGGAGCATTTGAGAGGCTTGCTTCATATCTTTATCTTGCGTTTTCTCCTTTATGTCATCAGGAAGAGGAAAGATCTTTCAGTCTTGCAGGTTTTCAATTCGCAGTTTGTTCCCGCTGTACAATGATCTATGCCGGATTCTTCACTGCCGTTCTCGCTTATCCAATGTTCAGAAGGCTCGGAAATATTAATACACCTTCTTTATGGTTGCTTATCATTCCTTTGATCCTTCTTGCGCTTGATGTAATAATTGATAATGCCGGATTATTCCGTAATACGTTTATCACAAGATCAATAACCGGATTTGCAATTGGCTTTGCACTGTCGTTCTTCCTGATCCCCGGATTTATAAGATTCTTCTATGAAGTGACTTCATTCTTTGGAAATAAAGCCCGCGCAGATCTATGAGTAATTCTCCGAACAGGGTATTGCCCGTTTTATATGGTGCAATGATAATGACCATCCTTGCTGTCTTCCCGCTGGTAAATCTTATCAATATTTTCTGCTGTGCGGGAGTTGCAATCGGAGGATTTGCAGGAGTGTATTTCTATTCGAGACAACTTTCCGGCACAAACATTCCATTGACTGCAAAAGACGGCGGAATGATCGGATTGCTGAGCGGAATACTATCTGCCGTGCTTGTCAGCGGCTTCGGGGTTCTTGCAGGACTTCTATCTCACATCAATCCAATGACCGAAGCTGTGACCATGCTTGAAAATTCGGGTTTCAGTATTCCTTCTGAAATGCTTACTTATGTGGAGAAATTCTCTGAAGAGTATAACAGGTACGGCTTTTCTCCGTCCATTGCAATCTTCTCATTCTTCATGCATATGATCCTCTTCCCGCTCTTCGGCGCAATCGGCGCAATCATCGGCGTGTCTGTTATTGGCAAGAAGCACAATCCCGGAACTCCGCAATGATTACCATTGAGAAAATTTCACCGGAGGAATCAGATAAGCTCCGTTTCATTTTGTTTGGATTCATTGCTGCTGCAACGGCATCCGTCTGGTTCACCCCCACCGATCTGATTGCTGAGTTGTTTCCGGATGTATTTAAATACGAAAGCTCATGCATCATGCTGAATGTTGCCGGTATTCCGTGTCCTTTCTGCGGCATGTCGCGGGCATGGAATGAATTCACCCGCTTTAACTTTGAATCAAGCATTTATCATAATCCGTCATCGGTTGTCTTTTTCATACTTTCCGGAATCACCGTCGCATTGATATTTGTGCTCAGTCTTTTCAATTACAAATTAAAACTTCCCGGCTCCGGGAAAACTTTATTGATACTTTCCGCCGTTTTGCTGATAATCTGGATTCTTAATATTTTATACGGTCATCATATTTGATCAAAACAGTTAATTCCATGTTCGAGTACTCCGGGTCAATACATATGCATTCAAAATATTCCGATGGAACCGGCACGGTTAAGGAAATAGCCGGATATGCTTCTGAATCGGATCTGGACTTCATTATACTTACCGACCATAATACGCTTAAGGCAAAGGAAAAAGGGTTTGAGAACTGGTATAAGAAAACAATGCTCATTGTCGGTTATGAAGTGAATGACATTAAGAACAGAAATCATTATCTCGTATTCGGACTTGATGAGGTGGTCGGTTCGTTTACAAAGTTGAAAGACGGTGACCTCGGAAATAAACTCACGGCAATTGAATATGTAAAGGAGATCAAAAACAAAGGCGGATACGGATTTATTGCTCACCCTGATGAAAAACGGAAACATCTTGAAGGTCACCCGGCTTATCCGTGGACCGCATGGGAGTCAGAGGATTTTGACGGTATTGAAATATGGAATCACATGAGTGAGTGGGCAGAGGGACTCAATGATTCCAACAAAGTGAGCAGGTTCATTCATCCGCTCAAATCAATAATAGCGCCACCGGCAGAGACTCTGAAAAGGTGGGATAAACTCAACGAAGTGAGAAAGGTTGTTGCACTTGGCGGCATTGATGCTCATGCTCACAAGCATACAATAATGGGTATAGACTTTGAGATCTTTGCATACAAGATACTTTTCAAATCCATAAGAACACACATATTTCTTGACAAGGAACTTAACCCGGGTAATCAGAAGAAATTTGAAAGCGACAAGCAAAGAATAATTGAAGCTGTCGGAAAGGGAAGGAGTTTTATTGTCAATCATTATAACGGTGACGGCAGGGGATTTCGCTTTGCGGCAGAGTATGAAGGACAGAATTATATTTCGGGAGATGAAATAATTTTTGATTCACGGAAAAAGAAAAAGGTGATATTCAGAGCAATGCTTCCCTCTGAAGCAACTATCAAACTAATTCATAACGGAAAATGCGTTGATGAACTTAAGGGAATGGATTGCATCTGGGACAGCGATGATACCGGATCATACAGGATCGAGGCATGGAAAGGAAACCGCGGCTGGATTTTCTCAAATCATATAAGAGTAACAAATTCAAAATGAACAAAACAGAAACGAATACTCTCGAGAAACTGATTGTGATAGGTGACAAAGTGCTTATCAAACCATTGTCAGCTTCCGAGAAGACATCTGCAGGTTTGTATCTTCCGCCCGGCGTGCAGGAAAAAGAGCAGGTCAGGCGCGGTTATGTTATGAAGTCAGGACCCGGATACCCGGTGCCTCTTCCTGTTGATGATGAGAGCTGGAAAAACTCAGAGGAGAAAGTAAAATACATTCCTCTTCAGGTTAAGGCAGGAGATCTTGCACTTTTCCTTCAGAGAGATGCTATTGAAGTTATTTATTCAAATGAAAAATATTACATTGTTCCTCAGCATTCTATCCTGCTTGTAGAAAGGGATGATGAGCTCTTTCTGTGATTTGCTTTAACTGAAACCGGTCAGACAAACTCATCTCGTTTCAGTTTCCTCAATTCAATTTTGAGATGTCATTATTTTCAAGAGGTATATTCAATAAGACTATTCTCATACTGTCATTCGTAAGTCTGCTGAATGACATCTCCTCAGAAATGCTGTATCCGGTTTTACCAATTTATCTTAAAAGCATCGGCTTCTCGGTCTTGATAATAGGAATACTTGAAGGATTTGCAGAAGCATTAGCCGGTCTGAGCAAAGGATACTTCGGCAAGTATTCCGACATATCCGGCAAGAGAGCTCCTCTGATCACGGCGGGATACTTGCTCAGCGCTGTGTCAAAGCCGATGATGGTAATGTTGCTTCAACCGCTGTGGGTCTTCTTTGCAAGAACATTGGATCGTCTCGGCAAAGGTGTCAGAACTGCCGCACGTGATGCTATGCTTTCCGATAACTCAGCTCCGGAAAACAAAGCAAAGGTTTTCGGATTTCACAGAGGAATGGATACACTTGGAGCAGTAATTGGTCCTGTGCTTGCACTGGTATATCTGTCTTACAATCCCGGAGATTACAGGAACATGTTCTTCATTGCATTTGTGCCTGCAATGCTGGCTGTTTTGCTTACGCTGTTTCTGAAAGACAAAGATTCCGGACACAAAGAGCGTCTTGATTTGCGAAAATACTTTTCCTTCCTTTCTTACTGGAAGATTTCCGGAAGACAATTCCGTTTGCTTGCCGGCGGTCTGCTTGCATTTGCCCTTATTAACAGTTCGGACATGTTTCTTCTCCTCATGATAAAGAATCTTGGATACGGAGATGATGACGTGATCAAAGTATATATTTTTTTCAATCTCGTGTTTGCTCTGACTGCCTTTCCCGCAGGTATTCTTGCTGATAAAATTGGTTTCAGAAAAGCTCTTCTTGCAGGTTTCTTACTATTTGCTGCAGCTTACGGACTGATAGCGTTTTATAAAGAAAAGGAAATGATCTATGCTGCTTTCTTTCTATATGGTTTGTTTCCGTCGCTGACAGACGGAGTTTCCAAAGCGTGGATATCAAATATCACACCAAAGGAATATACAGCAACTGCGTTGGGATTCTTCACAGGAGTGAGCAGCGTGTTTGTGCTTCTTTCAAGCGCAATTGCGGGATTGATATGGAATGCAGCGGGACCTTCGGCGGTATTTGCTTTTGCTTCTGCAGGAGCAATTGCAGTAACTATCTACTTTATTTTTTTCTCACGCAAAATAGATCAGCCCTCAATATAATCAAACTTCATGGCATACTTTCTCCATTCATCATCACTGGCAAGCCTGAGATCCGCAAATATCCGTCTGAAATAATAATGAGAAAATGCCCGGTCAAGTCTCCAGGAATCTTTGCCCGAGATCATCTTGCCTACAGAACGCAGATAATTCTTCACAGCATTGGGAATGTGTGAGTATAAGACAAACTTGAGCAAGACTTTCTTTGAGTTTTCATTCTTCCTGAAAGTTGTAAAGCTGTCACAGTTTGCCTGATTGCTGAACCTCGAATTGATATACTTCTGAGTCATTCTTGATCTTGGAATAGCATGATAAGAAACAGCTTCAGATGTGTACCCAAAATAATATCCCTTATTGAGTATCTTAATGTTCAAGCCTGTTTCGCCGTTGCCAATAAGTTTTTCCTTAGCAATGTCGGGATTGAAACCACCGCATTCAAACAATACTTCCTTTCTTATCATCTGATGGCAGCTGTATATGCCTATATCAAAATCTGCTATGATAAGCTTCTCCGGCTTGTCAATAAGACTCAGCGTACCGTCCTTAAAATATTTTAGAAGCCACTCAGGCGGATCAAACTCCCACTTAGGGAGAACTCTGCCTCCGACAACTGCTACATTTTCATTTGCTTCAAATACCTTCGTCAGTTTTGAAAGAAGTTTCTCATCGGCGATCATGTCATCATCGGTGTAATAAAGATATTCTCCGGTAGATTCTTTTGCCGCGGTGTTTCTTGCATAGTGCGCTCCCTGACGTGGCTCAAACAAATACTTAAGTGGAACCGGCGAACGTGACATTAACTCTTCCACAACTTTTTTGGTGTTGTCAGATGAGTTGTTGTCGGCTACGATGATCTCATATTTGTCTTTTGGATAATCCTGACGGAAACAACTTTCAATTGTATTTCCGATGATCTCACATCTGTTATATGTAGGTATTATTATGGAAACAAACCCGGAACTTTCTGACATATACTATTTAATTTCGGTTTTACAAAATTACACAATTCGACTTACTTTTACTCGCCAAAGAAACATCCGATTGCCGGGCATCCGACCATTGCTGTCCAATACGTTTTTGCATTTGGAAATTTCTTTCGAAATCAAACTGGAAAGTTAGAAAACATTCGTTTCGGAAAAACAACCCGCCCGCCTGGCCAATTTAAATTTTGACTCACACTGCAAACGGCGGACAGGCCTCAGCCTAATTGCCGTTAAAAAATTGTGAGCTTTGGCGTAAGCCTGCCCGAAGAATACTGAACATCTACACTTTTCGCAGGCGGGCCTGCCCGAAGAATACTGAACATCTACACTTTTCGCAGGCGGGCCTGCCCGAAGAATACTGAACATCTACACTTTTCGCAGGCGGGCCTGCCCGAAGAATACTGAACATCTACACTTTTCGCAGGC